>Ga0181520_10001066_pt1 | contig 57410 bp, 42 predicted proteins | sample PEATcosm2014_Bin_29_FD_132451 | JGI IMG/M metagenome (GOLD analysis project Ga0181520, IMG submission 132451) | Peatland microbial communities from MTU Mesocosm Facility, Houghton, MI, USA - PEATcosm2014_Bin02_30_metaG | ecosystem: Environmental > Terrestrial > Soil > Wetlands > Peat | place... | reverse complement strand
CCACACCACGCGCCGGTCGAGCCTGTCGCGCTGTTGACGGATAAGTTTGAGCCCCTTCAGCCTGGCCAGCAGCCGCGTAATGTCCGGTTCGGCGGTGATCATGCGGCTGCCGATGGCCGCGCAAGTGAGCCCGCGCGGCTGTGCTCCGCGCAGTATTCGCAGCACGTTGTACTGCGTCGAGGTCACGCCCCAGTCGCGAGTCTTGCAGTGGAAGGCGCGGTGCAGTGAATCGGAGGTGCGCATCAGGTTCAGGAGCGCCTCCTCCTCCACGCTGGAAAAGGGGCGCTCCTGCACAATCTCGAGTTTCAGGGCTGCCATCGGCTTTTCTCCCGTTCGATCCGATCCTTACTGTTTCGCAACATCCAGATCGATGCTCAGCTTTACTTCGTCGCCCAACATGGTCTCCGGAAACTTGGTTCCAATTCCAAAGGCTGAACGGCTGATGGTGGTGGTGGCCGAAAATCCGGAATGCAGCTTGTGATCCATGCCCTGAACCGGGCCGGTGGGTCCTTCCACATATAGCACCACGGGCTTGGTCACGCCGTGGAGAGTCAGGTTCCCGTTGACAATCAGCCCACCGCTGCTCTTCGCAACGCTGGTGCTGGTAAAGGTTGCGGTGGGGAATTTGGCGAGGTCAAAGAAGTCTGGAGTCTTCAGGTGAATGTTGCGCGCGTCCTCGCCCGTGTCGACCGTGGAAACATCGATCGTCGCCGTGACGGTCGATTTGGTTATGTCCGCCTGGTCGTAGATGAGAGTGGCGGCAATCTTGCCGAAACGCCCATGAACGTTGGAGATGGCCAGGTGAGTAATGCGGAAATCCACTTCGCTGTGCACCGGATCGGAAATCCAGGCGGAGGTATTTGCCGGAGCTTGCGCGATGACGAGTGGAGCTGCCAAAGCTAGAACGCAGGTCGTAATTGCTAAACGCTTCATTGTCAAGAATCCTTTTGAGAGAAAGTTTTGGGCAGCTTCCCAGTTTGAGAACGAGGGGGAAACTGACGCCAGGTGCACACAAACGGAGGAAGGATCGCCAACACCCGGCGTGAAATCTGGCCCGTACATATGTAGACGCAGGAGGTTATGTATTTGTTGCAACAAATGTTTTTTGAACTTCCGGTCTGATATCCTCGCGGCTATGTCGTTGATAGGTCACTTCAAACAGTTGAGCAGTCAACAGCGCCACGCATTTCTGGCGGCTTTTCTAGGCTGGACTCTCGATAGTCTCGACTTTTTTCTGCTTATCTTCTGCGTCAAGGCCATCGCCGGCGAGTTTCACGCTCAGCCCTCGGCGGTGCTGGGCGCGGTCTTCATGACCCAGGCATTCCGCCCCGCCGGCGCGCTCCTGTTTGGAATGCTGGCCGACCGCTATGGACGCCGGCCGATTCTGATGTTCAATATTTTCAGTTTCTCGGTCATCGAACTGGCCTGTGCCTTTGCGCCCTCGCTCAGCGTGCTTCTGGTGCTGCGGGCTCTGTTCGGCATTGCCATGGGCGGCGAATGGGGCGTGGGCGCCGCGCTGGCCTTCGAAACTCTGCCTAAAGAAGGCCGCGGCGCATTCTCCGGTATTCTGCAGGAGGGCTACGCACTGGGGTCGATTCTGGCGTCGGCAGCTTTCGCTTTCTTGTTTCAGCACATTGGCTGGCGGGGACTGTTTGTGCTCGGCTCCATGCCGGCGATTCTGGTCTTCTATGTTCAGGCAAGAGTGGCTGAGTCCCCGGTCTGGCTTGCCGGGGCAAGAAAGCGCGAAGCGCGAAGCGCCACAGGATTAGCCGCGCCGATACTGCCCCCGAACCTGTTGGCCTTTCTGCCTACATTTCTCTTCCTGGTCCTGCTGATGACGGCGTTCATGAGTTTCTCGCACGGCACCCAGGACGTGTATCCGACTTTCCTCGCGGTGCAGGCAAAGCTTTCGCCGGAGACGATTGGGATCATCGGCATTCTCTATGGATTTGGTTCCATTGGCGGCGGCATTGTGTTTGGAGCGCTGTCTGAAAAATGGGGACGGAAACGAGCCATTGTGACTGCCGCTCTTTTGTCGATTCCGGTCATTCCGCTTTACGCCTACGGGCATTCGGCCTTCACCCTTGGCGTGGGCGCGGTGCTGATGCAATTCATGGTGCAGGGCGCCTGGGGCGTGGTCCCGGCCTATCTCACCGAGCTTTCGCCCGCTCCGGTGCGCGCCACGGCGCCCGGCCTTGCCTACCAGTTAGGCGGCCTTGTGACTTCGTGGAATGGGAAGGGCCAGGCGCTGGCCGCCGAGCGCTGGGGCAATTATCCCGCCGTTCTCGCCATCACTGTTATTGTGGTCGCGCTGACGCTGGCCGGCCTTGCCATGATGGGCCGTGAAGCAAAGGGCAGGGAAATGAGCGAGGCGTGATGCCGGACGCGCTGCCGCGCATTTCGCTCAATTGAATTTGGATGTATACGAATCCGCTTGGCTTGTACTCCTGTCATACAAATTTAAGCGCAGCCGGACTTTCACACGCAGCCGGGCTTTTCAAAGGTCCGACCGGAGAGCTAGTATATCCACAGCATTGCATTCCCCGAATGCCGCAATGCAACCCCGCTAAGAAAAATCGAAACCGGAGAATCGGCTATGACAGAGATTCCAGAGTTGAAGACGACCGACACCGCGTCCAAGTCGATCACCAGGCGCAGGTTTATCCTGGGAGTCATCGCCAGCGGCGGCATTGTGGCCGCGGCCAACTACAAGTTCATTTCCTCCGCGGTTCACGGCCAAAACTCTTCCGCCGGCGAACGCCTCATCACCATCAACGTGAACGGTATGCAGCGCCGGGTAGATGTGATGAAGCAGGAAACTCTGGCCTGGACCCTGCGCTACAAGCTCGGCTTGACCGGAACCAAGCTCGGCTGCGACCGCGCTGAGTGCGGCGCTTGCACGGTTCTCATCGACGATGTGCCCCACTACAGTTGCTCCACGCTGACCCACACGGTAAGGGGCCGCAAGGTCACCACCGTCGAAGGCCTGGCCTCCGCCGACGGCAAGCTCCATCCGGTGCAGCAGGCAGTGGTCGACACGCAGGGTTTCCAGTGCGCCTTCTGCATGTCCGGCTTCATCATGTCGGCTGTTGGCTTCCTGAAGACGAATCCGAATCCAACGCGCACCGAACTCGCGCACGGCATATCCGGTAATCTCTGCCGTTGCCAGGACTACAACAAGATTCTCGACTCCATGATGCGCGGCGCAGAGTATATGAGGAGGGCTTGACATGCCGGAGAGCGTACCCGTTGAACTGAACAAAACCGCGAAGCCCGCCCAGCCGAAAGAACGCGTCTACGGCGCCGGATACAAGCTTATCGGCAAAAATTATCAAACCAACGACATGTTGGCCAAGGTCACCGGCAAAGCGAAATATGCCGAGGACTTCCGCGCCGAAGGCATGTTGTTTTGCCGGCTCGTGCTCAGCCCCATGCCCCATGCCCGCATCACGCGCATCCACATGGATGACGCGTTGGCGATTCCGGGCGTCAAGGCCATTCTCACCGCCGACGACATTCCCGCGGCCGCCGACAGCCTGAGCGATAACGGCACGGTGATCAAGGCCAGCAAGTGGGGCGAACAGGCACTTACCAACGAGCCCCTCTACATGGGCGATCCAATCCTTGCTGTCGCGGCTGTCGATGAGCTTACCTGTGCCGAAGCGATTGAGAAGATCAAGATCGACTTCGAGGAGTTGCCCTTTGTGATTGACCCGCTCGAGAGCCTTCGCCCCGGCGGACCCAATCCCCGTGAGGACGGCAACGTCTGGGTGCGCCCGGAGCCGCCAAATCCGCCCATTCCGCAACTCACAAATATGAAGTGGACCGAACAGGACTTTGCAGAATATGACCAGGGCCGCCTGCCCATGGGGCATGCACCCGATGAGTGGGCCTATGGCGATATCGATGCCGGCTTCAAGAATGCGGCGCTCATCCTCGACGAAACCTTCATAACACCCGACGTCAGCCATCAGTGCCTGGAACCACGGACCGCCATGGCCTATTGGCAGAACGGAAAGCTCTTTCTTCACTCAGGTACGCAGAGCACATTCCAGACCAAGCCGGCGATTGCGAAATGGATGAACATCGATCAGGACAAGATCGTGTTCATCAGCGAGTACACAGGCGGCGGATTCGGAAGCAAGATCACCGGCGGCCTCACGATGATCATTCCCGCGCTACTGTCCAAGAAACTCAATGCCCCGGTGATGATGCGCATCAGCCGCGAAGAGGAGCACTGCATCGGACGCGCGCGCCCCAGCGTTGAAGGCCGCATGAGGATTGGTTTCGCCAAGGATGGCCGAATCCTGGCTCTCGATATGTTCACGGTCTGTAACAGCGGTTCCTATGACGCGCAAGGCGACGGTGCTTCCGCGGCTCGCATTGTTTCGCTGCTTTATCAGCCAAAGGCCATGCGCCAGCGCGCAATCTCGGTGATGACCAACACCCCTCCGCGCAGCGCGCAGAGTGCTCCCGGCGGCATGCAGGGCATCGCCATCATCGAACCCATTCTGGCCAAGGCCGCGCGCAATCTCGGTGTCGACCAGGTTGCATTGCGGCGCGTGAACTGCCCTGAAGGCAAGGCCGAGTTTGGACCCGAACTCAACGGCAAGAGAGGTCATGCGACAAGTTGTTTCCTGAAGGACGCGCTCGACCGCGGAGCTGTGCAGTTCAAGTGGCAGGAAAAAGTGGCGCGCCAACCCAAGCGCATCGGCTCCAAAGTGCGCGGCGTCGGCGTATCGCTCAGTTGCTATGTGGGCGGCTCCACAGGATTCGATGGATTGCTGGTGATTACGCCGCAGGGCCGGGTCCAGTTCCAATCGGGCATCGGCAACCTTGGGACCGAATCGGTGATCGATGTGCATCGCGCCGGTGCTGAAGCCCTGGGCGTGCCGTGGGAGATTTGCGACATCGTATGGGGCGACACATCCAAGTATCTCCCTTATACATGCGCATCCGGTGGCAGCACCACGACCCACACCATGAGCCGCGCGTCGTATGCTGTTGCTGCAGAATGCAAGCGGAGGCTGAAGGAGATCGCCGCAAAAACACACGGCGGCAAGCCGGAAGATTATGAAGTTGCCAACCAGCGCGTATTCCGCAAGGGTGGCGGCGCGGGCTTGAGCTTCGCGCAGGCGGCCCAGCGCGCCATTCAACTGGGCGGCATCTACGACGGCCACGATGTGACTCCCGACGTCAACAAAATGACCAAGGCCGCAGTGACGGGGCTTGCCGGCCAGGGGCTTGTTGTCTCCGCGAAAGACAAGTACCCGCACGACGGCAGCACGTTTTCGTATGTCGCCTGCTTTGCCGAGGTCGAGGTCGATGTGGAAACGGGCAAGTACTACATCGTCGACTATCTCGCCTATGCCGACGTGGGCACGGTGATGCATCCCGCCGCGTTGGGCGGTCAGATTCTTGGCCGGTCCACGCTCGGCATCGCCCACGCCATCGGCCAGAAGTGGGTGTATGACCCGCACTATGGACTTCCCGTGGCCAAGCGCTTCTACCAGAACAGACCGCCAACCATCCTGGATGTGCCCGTCGATATGCAATGGGAAGCGCTCGATATTCCCGATCCGGAAACGCCGGTAGGCGCGCGTGGAATTGGCGAACCGCCTGTCGGCGGCGGTTGCGCGGCCATTCTCAACGCTCTTTCAGATGCGCTGGGAGACGAAATATTCCGGCGCGCGCCCGTCAATGCCGACACGATCCTGACGTCGTTGGAAGCGGGACGTCCGATGCAACATCCCCTAATGGCCCACATCTGATTGCGATGTGAACGGAGAGAGTTATGGCAGTTATACGAGACGTGATGCCCGCCTTCGATCTGCTCCAGCCCAGCTCGGCGGCTGACGCGCAAAAACTGTTGCAGCAGCACGGGGAAGAGGCATGGGTGATGGCCGGCGGACTCGACAGCTTCGACTGGCTCAAAGACCGCATCAAGAAGCCGAAGGTCCTGGTAGATCTGAGCGGCATCGACGAGCTCAAGGGAATTCGCGCTACCGGCGATGGCCTGGAAATTGGCGCCATGACCACGGTCACTGAAATTGTGAATCACCCCGAGATCAAGGCAAAGTACAGCGTGCTCTCGGATGCCGCGGAGTTGGTCGCCTCGCCGCAAATCCGCAACCAGGGCACGCTCGGCGGCAATGTTTCGCAGGACGCCCGCTGCTGGTATTACCGCGGCGGCTGGCCGTGCTACCGCGCCGGCGGCAACATTTGCTACGCGGATACGCCGGTGGGCCGCAACCGCGAGCACGCCATCTTCGGCGCCAATCGCTGCGTCGCCGTCCATCCTTCCGATACCGCGCCCGCGCTCATCGCTCTCGATGCGAAGTTCGTGATTCAGACACCCAAGGGCGAGCGTGTTGTGGACGCGGAAGATTATTTCCTCGGTCCCGAGATCGACATCACGCACCTTAATATCCTCGAGCCGGGCGATCTTCTCACTGCCATTCGCATTCCGTCCACTTGGGCGGGCGCAAAGTTCTACTTCGAGAAAGTCCGCGACCGCAATGTGTGGGACTTTCCGTTGATGAACGTGGCTTCGGCAATGATGCTCAATGGCGGGAACATTGACCGCATTCGCATCGCGGTAAGCGCAGTGGCTCCCAAACCGATGCGCCTGAAGGCAGTTGAAGATGCGGTGCGCGGCAAGCCCGCGGATGCGGCCACCGGCGAAATGGCAGGCCAGCTCGCTGTTCAGGGTGCGGTGCCGTTGCAGTTCAACGCCTACAAGATTCCGTTGATGAGAAACCTGGTGAAGCGCGCCATCGGCGGCGTGCAGGAGGCAACATGGACTTCATAACCTGGGCAACCAGTCCCTGGGGACAAACGGTTCCCATCCATATTGCGTGGTACCTGATTTGGTTCATGGCGATCGCCGGTCTGCTTTTCATGATCGTCCATGCGCTTTACGTGGGCATCTTTGCCGCGAAGAAGACTTTTGCGAAAAACGACTCGCCCGCTGTCGTGGCTGCTGTTCCCGAGCGAGTGCCCAGACACTCCCTGGTTGCACGCGCCTTTCATTGGATCATGGCCATCTCCATGTTCGCGCTGCTGATCACCGCTTTCCTGCCCAAGGTCGGCGTCAAGTTCGATTGGGTCACTTACCACTGGATCGCCGGGCTAGTGCTGACGGCATCCGTCCTGTTTCACATCTTTCACGCTTCGTTCTTCCTGGACTTCTGGTCCATTTGGCCGGACAAGATCGATCTGCGCGACGCGAAGAGAAGGCTGCTGCGGTCGATCGGCAAAGAAGCGCCTGCGCCCGACCGGTTTGCCAAGTATCCGCTGGAAAACAAGTTTTATCACTTTGTCATCTTGCTGTCCGGGCTGGCCGTCATCTTCACCGGCGTGTTCATGATGAAGCGCGTCAATACGCTTGGTATCTTCACGCGCAATCCCTATCTTTTTGGCGATATGACGTGGGGCATGATGTATGTGTTGCATGGGCTTGCGGGCGTGGGCCTGATTGCGTTGATCATGGTTCATGTTTACTTCGGAGTTCGGCCGGAGAAGCTGCCCATTACCAAGTCAATGATTTTCGGCTACATGAGCCGCGATTTCTATCTCGAAGAACACGACCCAAAGCGATGGGCAGTCGAAAAGTCATCGCCACCAAAGGAAGGATACGCGCCAAGCGATGCCGACTGATATTCAGGAACGCTGCAACACAATTGAAGCGTGCTACGAATTTACGCTTTCGTATGCGGCGCAGGGATTACTCACAGACGAAGGGAGCCCATCGGGCAAGCAGGTCCGCGAACACCTCGGGCGCGCGGCGGAAGTGTTGCGGGGAATCGAGGAGAGCTACGCGGCTGCCGTAAAGCAGGAGCAACTGGCGCCGGCCGATCGCTACCAGGCCTTCTTCGCCGTGCTGGCGCGGGATGCGCAAAGCTCCCTGGCGGCCATTGAGCTGGTTCTGGCCCAGCCTGCCATCAGTTCTCAGCTGATCGACAATCTCAACGCATCGATGCACCTTCGCGCTCTGCTCACGGATCTGTTTTTGATCACGGAGATTCTTGAACTGCGCCAATCGCAACAAAAAGCGCTGGCCGCAAATTGAACGAATGCCTTGCAGCCGCCTCGTAGGTGTGCCGGATGTACTCCCCTCAGGTTCTCGATCACTTCGAGCATCCCCGCAACGCCGGATCCATTGCCGATGCCGACGCATCGGTGCAGATTGAAAACCCCGCATGCGGCGATGTTCTCAAACTCACGCTTAAGATTTTCGGCGACCGTATTGAGCAAATTCGCTTTCTCGCCAAAGGCTGTGTATGCTCGATGGCCTGCGGATCGGCGCTCACTGAACTGATTCAGGGCAAGACGATCCAGCAGGCAAGGGAATTCGATAGAGAGCAGCTAGTGAGTGCTGTCGGTGGATTGGCGCCGACGTCGATGCATGCCAGTCATTTGGCCATGGATGCTCTCGCTGCCGCTCTCAATCGACTCGCCGACAAGAGCTAGGAAGACTTTGGGCCGCCTCTCATCAGCGCGGCGTACTCTTCCGGCGTATTTACATCCACGCTCAGAAGGGAATCGGGAACAGGCACCGACTCAATCATTTCCGCGTGTGCGCGCTTGACCTCTCGCGCATTGCTTGTGACCGGAGCAGAGAGGAATGAGTCGATGAACGCGCGGTTGGCCAGCAACGGATGGCCGCGCTTTCCGTTGTGTTCCGGCGCGGCACCCCATTTTCCATGGGCCAGTGCGCGATCGAACTCGGCGACCAGTTTCTGCATGCTGGTATCGCAAAGCGGAGGACAGTCCACCAGCGTAATCATCGCCGCATTGCAGCCGCGCGACAATACTTCGCGCAAGCCAATCTGCAACGAACTAAATTGTCCGCGCTCGGGAACTGGATTCTGGACGATCGATGCGCCATTCGCGGCAACCACAGGAGCGATGCTGTCCGCGTTATTTCCAGCTACTACGATGACAGCCTCGGCGAACGGCTTCAACGCTCGAATCGCTGCGGATAGCAGAGTCGTGCCAACAGAAGAAGTACCATCGGCGGCAGGCGGCCAGGGAAGCAGCGCCTTGTCTTGCCCCATGCGCGACGAAGCTCCGGCGGAGAGAACCACGCCGCACATCCTGTACAACCTGTTCATGGAGAAACGATAGCAGAATCGCGTGAATGCCGAGTCCGGTGAATCTGACGCTCCTTCCCCAGGTCTGCGTTGGTTTTTGAAAACTTCAGCAAGTTAGCTTCCGCTTCGCGGAAATAGCAGGTTGGCAAGTTGGCGGATTTATGCGATGGCGCAATGTTGAATGGACTGTTCTTTATGGGAGCGATAGAACGATAGGAGCGATGGAACGCTCCAAGATTTGACTATTCGATTTGCAAAACGGATTCTTGACTGAGAGCGCTAGTCCGAATCGTCGATTGCTCCGCAGCAAGGCTTGCTTTCAATTGCGGCATCATCCGCCACGCCAGACTTGTACCTATGGAACCAACTCATGTGAGGCAGCGGCCGTTCGACATTGCGTCGAATGCCGATCAACTCTGCCACGATGGCGATGGCAATCTCCTCAGGCGTGATTGCGCCAATGTCCAAACCGACAGGAGAATGCACTCGCTCGAACAACTCCGGCTTCAATCCTTCCTTGGTCAGTTCCCGAAAAACAGTGATGGCTTTTCTCCTGGAGCCGACCATACCGATATAGTGCGCCTGGGTCTGCACTGCCCAGCGCAGCACGCGCATATCGTCGCGGTGTCCGCGCGTAACAATCACAATGTAAGCAGACTCATTCAAAGTCAAAGCGGACATGGCCTTGTCGAAGTCTTCCGCAATCACTTCCCGCGCCTCAGGGAACCGCTCGCGATTGGCGTAGGCGTCGCGATCATCCGTCACGACGATGTCGAACCCTGCGTGCCCCGCGGCCTTGGAGAGTTCGAGGCCCACGTGACCCGCGCCAAAGATATAGAGCAACGGCGATGGAAGGATCGGCTCGACAAAAATGTCCAATGTTCCCCCACAAACGAGGCCGGTGTCGTACTTCGGGTCCTGGTTCAGATCGAAGGTGAGCGTGCGCGGCTTCTCGTTTTCCATCACTTCCCGCGCCGCCTGCCAAACCTCCGCCTCCACGCAGCCTCCGCCGATGGTGCCCGCGATGGTGCCGTCGTCGCGCACCAGCATCTTCGCGCTCTTGAACGAGGGAATGGACCCGCGAACGTTGACGATCGTGGCTACGGCGCCCTTGTGCCCCGCGCGCTGCAACTTCACGATCTCTTCGTAGATATCCATTCATCTCGATTATTGGATTTGCGGCAACCTAAGTCAAACCGCTGCTGGAACTTCACAGCTGAAGCCCGTACCCTTCACGCTAGCTCTTTGCCGTCTCTGCCTTGGCGACCAGCGCCACGGTCGCGATGCCGAGGAGCAGGATGGTTTCTTCGACGTGCTCGCTGCGGTTGTGGAGCTTGTTGAAGTCGGCGGTGATGGGACTGGCGGTGTCGGCTGTGTCGATGGCTCCGCCTGCGGAGACGCGGTCGCGCTCCATGGCGGGGATGATCGCGAATTGCGAGAAGGCGGTGAAGGCGATCATGAGCACGAGGAGGGCCATGGGGGCGAGGACCGCGCGGGGCTTATAGATATTCCAGGCGGGGGCGAGGGCGAGCAATGCGAGCGCGACCATGCCTGAGACCAGCCCCATGCCGTGGAGGATGCGGATGAGTTGGCCGACGATGGCGCCGGCGGTGTGAGTGTCGGGGCGGAGCGTGGTGAAGGTGATGGCGGCGACGACGGGGAAGAAGATTTCTGCGCCGAGCCAGACGATGAGCGCGAGATAGAGAAGGGTGCGGAGAAGAGTCTTCATAAAGGCAGTGGACAGTGGACAGTGAACAGTGGACAGCCGGGCACGGCCGGCTTGTACAGATTGTAGACCTTGCTGGTCGTCAAAGCCTCGTGATGATTTTCTGCTGCCATTCGTCTGGACTTGCGTGAAGCGTATGGCAGGGAAAACTGTCCACTGTCCACTGACCACTAGTTTTTCTTCAATGCGCGCTTGAGGACTGTCTCCAGGGCGGCTTTTACTTCAGCGTACTCGGTGGGGGTGATGGCGCCGGAGATTTTGTCGCTTTCTATGGCGAAGAGTTCTTCTTTGAGCGCGTTGAGGATGGCGGTGTTTTTGCCTGCAGAGCTTGCGGCGGGCTGGTAAGCAAAAGTGCCCGCATTTGCGAGCGCAGCGGCTGGTGCGGCTGCTTCAGACGGCGAGGCGATTGTACCCGCTGTGGCGGGCTTGCGGAGCAGGAAGGCAGCGGCGGCGGAAAGCAGCAAGGCCAGGGCGCCGAGAATCCACCATTTGTATTTCGAGAGCGGGTCGGGAGTGTCGATGGGGGTTCCGATGCCGCCACCGGGCTGAGCGCTGGGGGCGCCTGCGTCCTGACCTGCGCCGCCGCCTTGCGGGCCGGGTGGCGTGTTCTGCGCTTCGCGTGGAATGGAGCCCGTGCCGGAGACAGCGAACTCGATGGGCTTGCCGGGAAGCGCGTTTTTGAGCAGCCAGGTCTGGATGCCGGGATCTTCCTGCACGGACTTGAAGGATGCGCCCCCACCGGGGGTGAAGGTCATGCTCTTGGGCATGAGAATCGCGAGGTTTTCGGCGGGCAGGGAGACTACGGACTTGAAGCTGTATTTGCCATTGTTGTAGGGCAGGCTGTAGCTGATCTGGAAGAGGGTATTCTTGTCGCCGTCGTCGGGCTGGATGGGGAAGTTGAAAGAGTAATGGCCCTTGGGGCCGTCGGGATCGAGCTTGATGGAGGTGGGGAGCCCACCGGGGCGCTGTCCGCCAACGTCGTTGAGCACGGCATCGTCAGGGAGCACGATCTCAAAGGATTTCTTGCTCCATTGCGTGGTGGGCGGGGAGCTGGTGTTGTGGACGAAGTACCGTTCCTCGACTTTGAGCTGGCCGTTGTCGGATTCGACCTCGAGGACGTCGGCCTCGTTGAAGATGCCCTGGACCTTGGCGGCAACGTCGTAGACGGGGATGTCGCCGGGGGTGCCTGCCTGGGGCGCGGCAATGAAGTAGCCTGCACCCTGGTGGGTGACGCGAATCAGATAGGGGCTGCTGCCGGGCAGATCGAGCGAATAGCGGCCGCGGGTGTCGGTGGTGGTGTGGGCGACCTCACCCATGCCGGACATGGGCGCAACCAACACGACCGAATCGCCGGCGGCGGGTTTGCCGGTGGTCTTGTCGGTGACCGTGCCGGTGACAGTTGCGGCCTGCGCGAGAGCGGCGGAGAAGAGAAGGCTGAGAGCAAGAGTGAATTTCGTCGAGTTCATTTTTTTGAGTGCGTCCTGTGTTGCGTTGGTTGGTCCGGTCGTAAATCGTTTGCGAAAGTTCGGTTGGCCCTACGGGGCAAGTCGGAATGAATTGGATGCATTCTGCGCTTCACCCTAGGCTACTCTCGGTGCTTCCTACGGGAGCATTTCGGGACTGCGTCGGTAGAGGTTTGTTGAATCCCAGGTCTCAAAAGCGAGACCTGGGGCACCCATTCGGTTCGGATTCATTCGGTTCAGATTTTTGCGAAAGATCATGCTTGGTGGAGGTGGTCGATTTCGGCCAGGAGTTGGGCGGCCTCGTTTTCAAGCTGTGCGCGCTGCACGTTGAAGTCTTCTTCAGGATACTTGCCGGCGCGGAACTCGAAGTTGAGATCGCGGAGGTTTTCGTAGAGCTGGTCCTTGCGCTCGAGCAGGTAATCGAGCTGAGTTTTCTGGCGCTGGCTGGCGAAGACGTTCTCCGGCCAGAAGGTGTAGACCAGGCAGGCGAACAGGAGAAAGAGTCCGGCGATCCATCCTTGGGTTTCTGTCATAGCTTAAAAGCCTCCGTCAGTACCGGTTTCCCGGCGGATTCTGTCTCTTCGTTCGCGGTCGGCTGGGTCGTCGGCGGGAATGTTGTGGGCGGCGGCTTGGGCCTGCGCGCCGGCCAAGCCGGCCCAGCGGCGGATGAGGAGAATGGTGCCCAGCAGCGCCGCGCCAAAGACCGCGAAGGGAGCGATCCAGGCCAACAGATCGAAGCCATGCGTGGTGGGGGCGGCGAGCACGGTTGCGCCATACTTGGCGGTGAAGGCGGAGAAGATTTGCTGGTCGGACATGCCGGCGGCGATGTCGGCGTTCAGCTCCGCGAGTTCTGGCTCGCGCGATGGGCAACCCATGTGGTCGCACTCGCCAAGCAGTTGCGCGCATCCGCACTGACACATCAGCCGGTGGTCGAGGTCGCTGAGCCGCGAGCTTGGACTCGTTGCGCCCATGGAGAAGCAGACGGCGACGGCCAGTACCAGGGCTTGTGCGAATTTGATCCAGAACGATGCCGGTCCGGTTCGGGAGGGGAGATTTTTGCTATCCCACTCATTTCGCAAAGTACGCGAAATGAATGGGGCACCCAGCGCTTTTCTAAACCAACGTGTAAAACGCAACGGAGTTGCCATCAATGGCCTCCTTTGAGCGCGGGCTCGGTGGGAGCGGGGCGGGTGGCGGGCACGCGTAATGCGGCGGTGGCGGGACCGATGCTGGGAACCAGGGCGACGAAGGTGCCGAAGATGAGGATGACAAGGCCTGCCCAAATCCAGCCGACCAGGGGGTTCAGAAAAGCCTTGATGATGGGTTGGCTGGTGTCGGGATTAGTGCCTTCATAGACGACGTAGAGGTCCCAACTGGGCAGGGAGTGAATGGCGACCATGGTCTGCGGCTGCTCGCTAGCCAGGTAGACCCGCTTCTCGGGAGTCATCTGGAACTGCTTTTTGCCGTCGCGGTAGACGTCGAGCATGGCGTATTCGGAGTTGAAGTTGAGGTTCGAGTCCTGGGTGAAGCCGATGCACTCGAGCGTGTAGGGGCCGATGAGCAGCTTGTCGTGCAAGCCCAGTTCTTTTTCCTCGCTGGTGTTGAAGGCCGCGCCGGCAAGGCCAACGACGACGATGACAACTCCGATGTGAATGATGTAGCCGCCGTATCTTCGCGTGTTGCGGCGGGTAAGCAGCCATGTGGAGACAAGGAGGTTGCGGCCGGTTTGGCGGGAGATGACGCCCGCGCCGCGCAGGAATTCGGAGAGGATGGCGGTGAGCACGGCCGCGGAGACGGCGAAACTCACGATCGCATAAAAGCTTCCGTTGGAGAATGTGCCGTCTTTCCAGGGATTGACGCCTACCGCGAAGCAGACGATGACCGTGGCCCAGAGGGCGATGATGGGCACCACGAAATTGCGGCGAATGCTTTTGAGGGACGTTGAGCGCCAGGGCAGCAGCGGTCCGAGGCCGGTGAGGAAGAGCAGGAAGAGGCCGATGGGGATGGCGACACGGTTATAAAACGGAGCGCCGACGGTGACCTTGTTGCCGACTGCGTATTCCGAGAGGATGGGGAAGAGCGTTCCCCAGAGAATGACGAAGCAGGCGGTGAGGAGGACGAGATTGTTGAAGAGGAAGCTGGATTCGCGGCTGACCAGCGACTCGAGATGATGCTCGCTCTTGAGATGACTGCGCTGCAGCACGTAGGTGAAGATGCAGACCGCGAGCACGATGCCCATGAAGACAACGAACCAGGTGCCGATGGAGGATTGCGCGAAGGCGTGCACGGAACTGACTAATCCGGCGCGAGTGAGCAACGTGCCGAGCAGGGTGAGCAGGAAGGTGGAGAAGATGAGCCAGACGTTCCAGCTCTTCATCATGCCTTTCTTCTCCTGCATCATGACGGAGTGGAGAAAGGCAGTGCCGGTGAGCCAGGGCATGAAGCTGGCGTTCTCGACCGGATCCCAGCCCCAGTAGCCGCCCCATCCGAGCACGGCGTAGGCCCAGTGCATTCCGAGGAAGATGCCGGCGGTGAGGAACAGCCATGTGACCAGCGTCCAGACGCGCGTGACCTTGATCCACTTTTCGCCGGGGTAGCGCATCATGAGCGCGCCGAGAGCAAAGGCGAAGGGAACGGAGAAGCCCACGTAGCCCAGGTAAAGCATGGGCGGGTGAATGACCATCTCCGGATACTGGAGGAGGGGATTGAGGCCGTTGCCGTCGTAGGGAATTGCGCCCTTCAGCAGCGCAAATGGAGGGGCGGCAAAGTTCAGGACCGCGAGGAAGAAGACCTGGATGCCGGCCATGATGGTGCCGGCGTAGGCGTAGAGCTTGACGTCGGTTTTGTGGGTGAGGCGGAGGACGAAGCCGTAAATGCCGAGCAACCAGGCCCAGAGAAGCAGGGAGCCTTCCTGGCCGCTCCACAGGGCGGAGAACTTGTAGGCGCCGGGGAGGGCGCGGTTGGAGTGCTCCAGGATGTAGGTGATGGAAAAGTCGTTGGTGAAGACGGACCAGATGAGGGCGAAGGCGGCGGCGGTGACGGCGAGGAAGCCGACAATGCCGGCGCGGCGGGCGGTATCGGCCAGGCGCTCGGGGGAAATGCGCGCCGGTTGCCCGGTGGCGATCAGACGCAGTGCGAGCGCTCCAGCGAGCAGATTGTACGCGGCTAAAGCCAGTGCAATGAGAAGAGCGAAGCTACCGAATGCTGCCATCAGGATTATGACTCCAGGATGATTCTCGCATGCAGAAGGGGAGGCTGCGAAAACCCCAACGAGGTAATTCTCAATCCATCATAGGCCTTCTGCTTGTGATTTGGCTCACACGAGAGATGGAGGGAGGGATTGCGGCAAATCTGGTGGATGCGCCGAGGATCAGCCTGTTTTACATTGGTTTTGGGCCAGCATTCGAGTGGCGAGCGCGAGCATTTGTTCGGCGAGGATGGGGCGGGAAAGGAAACCAACGTGCTTGCCGGAATATTGGGCGCGTTCTTCGCCGGAATCGCCAAGCACGAGGATGGGAAGAGACGGTATGCGGGTGTGCAGCTCGGCGACAAACGCCGGGCCGCCGATGCCGGCGAGGCAGTGTCCTGAGACGACCAAGCCAAGGCTGGCGGCGAACTTTGGCTGCTCGACCAGACAGAGGGCCTCTGCCGCACCGGCGACGCGAAGGACGTCCGTGAATCGTTTTTCCAGGATGGACTTGCGAATGGACGCCTGGAAAGGGTCGTCGTCCACCAGAAGAATTGTCAATCTAGACCCCAGTCCCTACGCCGCGCTCGAATCTGCTGCGCGAATATATCGACTTTCCTGGAATTTAGGATGAGGGGATGAGCGATATCGTTGCCTGAGACGGGGGATTCATGGGCTGTGGAAAGAGGGCTGGATTTGATTTTGTCGCGAAGTGGAGTTTTGCAGGGGCTGAAGCCCGCGGTCATTTTGCGACATTTTCGGCACGACTGAAGTCGTGCCCTTTCAAAACAGTGCCCAATGGGAGTTTTTCAAGAAACTGTGAGGCCTGAATCCGGGCGAAAGGCCCGAACAGCATGCCTCAGGGGCTGAAGAGGCCGCGAAAAAACTCAGTTGCGGCAATGCGAAATTAGCAGGGCTGAAGCCCGCGGTCATTTTGCGGCAATTGCGGCCCGACTAAAGTCGTGCCCTTGTTACAAAGCCCTGAAATTTTGTGCTCGATGCGAGTTTTTCCGCAGCGCGTGAAGGCCGCCTTCATTTTGTGCGATTTATGCCGGGGTTGAAACCCCGGCCTACCGCCCGGAGGAGTTTCTCCGCAGCCGGTTCAGCCGAAAAGGAACTCTTTGTCGCGCAATTCTTTGATGGAGTCGCGGAGCTTTGCGGCTTTCTCGAATTCGAACTTTTTGGCGGCTTCGCGCATTTGGGTTTCGAGCTTGGCGATGTAGGCATCGAGCTCGGCCTGGGAGGCGAATTCGGGCAGGCCGGCGGTTTCTTCCTCGGTGACGTCGCCGTACTCGGCTTTGAGAATCTGGGCGAGGCCCATGTCCATGGTGTTGACGATGGACTGCGGGGTAATGCCGTGCTCCTCGTTGTAGGCGCGCTGGACGGTGCGGCGGCGATCGGTCTCGTCGATGGCGCGGCGCATGGAGTCGGTGATGCGGTCGGCATAGAGGATGGCGCGGCCCTCGAGATGGCGGGCGGCGCGGCCCATGGTCTGGATCAGGGAGCCGGCGGAGCGGAGAAAGCCTTCCTTGTCGGCGTCGAGGATGGCGACGAGGGAGACTTCGGGCAGGTCGAGGCCCTCGCGGAGAAGGTTGATGCCGATCAGCGCGTCGTACTCTCCACGGCGCAGGGCGGCGAGAAGCTTGACGCGCTCGAGGGTTTCTATTTCTGAGTGCAAGTAGCGACAGCGGACGCCGACTTCGGTGTAGTAGCCGGCGAGATCCTCAGACATGCGCTTGGTGAGGGTGGTGACGAGGACGCGCTCGTTGCGTTTGGCGCGGTCGCGGATTTCGGCGAGGAGGTCGTCGATCTGGCCTTTGACGGGACGGATTTCGACTTCGGGATCGACGAGGCCGGTGGGGCGAATGACTTGCTCGACGACGACTCCGGCGGAGCGGGTTAGCTCATAAGGGCCGGGTGTGGCGGAGACGTAGATGGTCTGGTGGATGCGGTTCTCGAACTCCTCGAATTTGAGGGGGCGGTTGTCGCGGGCGGAGGGGAGACGAAAGCCGTAGTCGACGAGGTTTTGCTTGCGGCTCTGGTCGCCGAACCACATGCCGTGGACCTGGGGGATGGTGGCGTGGCTTTCGTCGACAAAGAGGAGAAAATCGCGCGGGAAGTAGTCGAGCAGGGTGGGTGGTGGCTCGCCGGGGAGACGGCCGGAGAAGTGGCGCGAGTAGTTCTCAATGCCGTGGCAGTAGCCCATGGATTTGATCATTTCGAGATCGAAGCGGGTGCGCTGGTGGAGGCGCTGGGCTTCAACCATGCGGCCTTCGGATTCGAGCTCGGCGACGCGCTCGTTCAGCTCGGCGAGGATGGTGGTGATGGCTTCGGCCTTGCGCTCCGGCTGGACTACGTAGTGACTTTTCGGATAGATGGGCAGGCGCGAGTATTTCTGCTTGACGGTGCCGAAGAGGGGGTCGATTTGGGAGAGGGACTCGATCTCGTCGCCGAAAAGCTCGATGCGGTAGGCGGTTTCGTCGTAGGTGGGGAAGACTTCGATGACGTCGCCGCGAACGCGAAAAGTACCGCGGCGGAAGTCGGTGTCGTTGCGCTCGTAGAGGATTTCGACCAGGCGGCGGGTGATGTCTTTGCGGCTGATGCGCTGGCCTTTTTCGAGCAGCAGCAACATGCCGTAGTAGGCCTCCGGCGAGCCGAGGCCGTAGATGCAACTGACGGAGCTGACGATGATGGAGTCGCGGCGCTCGAAGAGGGAGCGGGTGGCGGAGAGGCGCAGCTTGTCGAGCTCCTCGTTGATGGTGGCTTCTTTCTCGATGTAGAGGTCCCCGGCGGGGATGTAGGCTTCGGGCTGGTAGTAGTCGTAGTAGGAGACGAAGTACTCGACGGCGTTCGAGGGGAAGAACTGCTTGAACTCGTGATAGAGCTGGGCGGCGAGGGTTTTGTTGTGGGCGAGGATGAGGGCCGGGCGGTTGGACTGCTCGATGACCTTGGCCATGGTGAAGGTCTTGCCGGAGCCAGTGACGCCGAGAAGGACCTGGTGCTTCTCGCCGGCGGCGAGGCCGTTGACGAGTTCGTCGATGGCGCGGGGCTGGTCGCCCTTGGGCTTGTAGGTGGTGACCAGTTGGAAGTCCATGGAGAGATTATACGCTAGAGGCGAAGATTGGGCGAAGGAAATCTGGTCATTGCCGAGCGCTCATTCCCCATCATCCGGGCGGAAACATGCCGCCGCTTAGAGTTGCGAAGAGACAAATACTCCAACCGAAAAGTCTGGGAGGCGTGGTGCTTCCATCCCCGGTCCCCAAAGGCTAGGGACCGGGGGCACCCTCAGCATGGTCTGGAGATCTCACCGGGACCGGGGCCACCGGCCTTGAGGAATTTCAAGCCTGAAACAGTCATGTCTTTACCTGTTCGCTTTCCGCGCTGCGAAAAATACCCGGTAGGATTCCCGGTTTACAAGCTGCGAGGAATCACCTTGAAGTGAGTGGGCGGGTGGCCCTGGTCTCATACCGCGGATTATCCAGTTGAGGGTGCCCCCGGTCCCTCGCTTTTGGGGACCGGGGAAGGGGAATTGAGCTGTCTGTTGCGCATCCACGCAGGCAGTTGCCAGCCTCTCTCGCAGGCCGTCCATTCCGATTCGATTTCTACGGTTCCGTGCATTCCCGTTTGATAATGGCGAAAGCTTGACCAGAGCCACTCCTCAGGCTTGATAACGAGGCCGCGCTTGACGGGATTGCGATGAATGTAGCGCAACTTCTCCACGAACTTCTGGTGCGATGAGACGTTGAAATCGTAATAATGCGCCTGCCAAAAGGGTCTTTCGCGGCTGCGCATCGAAACCGACAGCTTGAGGGCCTGAACGGTTCTGGATAAAAGCCCCCGCCCTGGCTCATTGACCAACAGATGCACGTGCTCCGGCATGACCACGTAACCGGCGACTGCTAAGAGATAACGCAGCCGAACGCGCTCCAACGCATCCTCAAAAAGCTCCATCGCCGCTACCGTCGATAGGTATGGCTGACGCCGGAAACTGCTGAAGGTGAGGAAGTGAAAGTCTCCCGTTTGCTGATAACGGATGCGCTGGCCTTTCATACACTGCGAGAATACTCCAACCGAAAAGTTTGGGCGGCGTGGTGCTTCCATCCCCGGTCCCCAAAAGCCAGGGACCGGGGGCACCCTCAGCATGATCTGGTGATCTCACCGGGACCGGCGCCACCCGCCAAGAATACTCCAACCGAAAAGTTTGGGCGGCGTGGTGCTCCCATCCCCGGTCCCCAAAAGCCAGGGACCGGGGGCACCCTCAGCATGATCTGGTGATCTCACCGGGACCGGCGCCACCCGCCCCAGGTGGAAAAAGCCGAGTGAACAGTGGACGGAAAGGCTTGTTGCTGGCGGTGGGTCAGATTTTTGGGGTGTAGTTGGGGAGGACGTTGGCCTCGGCGGCCATGCGGAAGAAGCCCTTCATGCCTTCTATGCATTCTTCGTCGAGGATGTAGTGGATGTTGGTGGTGAGATAGGCGCGGATGGTGCTCTCGGAGATGGGGAGCTTGCGGGACCACTCGGCGGCGAGGGGCTCGATGTTCTGCTGGCCGTGGATGCGGGATTGAATCAGGTCGTTTGCGATGCATTCATCCAAAGGCCCGCTGTACGAAGTACCCCAGATTGCGGAGACGAAGGGGAGGCCGGTCAGGGAGCGCCACTCGTGGGCCAGGTCGTGGTAGACGAGCTCTTCGCCGGTTCGCTCGAAGCGGTTTGAGCGCTCTTCAAGGGCAAAGAGGGCTGGGTCGCCGATGACGATGGCGGCGTCGGCTTTTTCGAGCATCGAGTCGAGGTCGGCGGCCATGGGCAGGAAAGGGACGGCGGGATTTCCCCACTTGTGGAAGAGGATGCGGGTATAGGCGACGGTGGTGCGGCTGGCGGTGTCGGCGGCGACCGAGCGGAGGGCATTGAGGGGCTGGTGGGCGCGGCGGACAAGGAGCAGGGAGCGGACACAGCCTTTGGAGGCGATGGTGCAGCCGGGAAGGATGCGGAGGCCGGGCGTGGTTGCGAGGGCGGCGATGGGGATGAGACCGATGTCGGCGGTTCCGGTGGCCAGGCGCGCGGCGCATTCGGAGGGGGACATGCGGGCTATTTGATAGCGGGAGGCGAGCGCAGAGTCGAGGGGAGGATGCTCGAAGTCCCACATGAGGGGCGCGGGATTGAGGAAGCCGATGGCTGCAATGCGCAGGCGTGCATCTTGCACGGAGTTCACCCTCAATAGATTAGCAATGTTTTGTTAAGGATTTCGCGCGGGGTATCGGCGGGGGTACTGGGGCGGCTTGACAGGTGGTTCGCGCAAGGGTAACGTGAGCGCAATTGCCTTTAATTGTGCATCTAATTTCCTGTGATGAAGCAGAAGTGTGCAATTTTGGGACATTTTTGCTTCTGCTTATGACGACTTTGGCTGAAAACACGGGGTTAACGCCTGCATTAGGGGACGGGGAGGATCGGCTGGCCTGGCTGGCGCTGGCGTTGTCGCCGGGGCTGGGGCCGAAGCGGATTCTGGACGCGGTGAAGCAGCTGGAGACGCCGAGCGCGGTTTTTTCGATGCGGCTGACGGCGCTGGAGGGGTTGAGGTTTCCGGCTGCGGCGGCGCAGTTCATCTTTGACGGGAAGGCGCGGGCGGCGGCGGAGGATGAGCTTGCGCGGGTGGTGGCGCAAGGGGCGACGGTGGTGAGCTTCGGGTGCCCTGGCTATCCGGAGCGGTTGAAGGAGATTTACGATCCGCCGCCGGTGCTTTGGGTGCGCGGGGATGTCAAGCTGCTGAGCCGGCCGGCGATTGCGGTGGTGGGGACGCGGCATCCGACGCCGTATGGAGCGGGGATTGCGGAGATGCTGTCGCGGGACCTGGCGGCGCGGCGGCTGCTGATTGTGAGCGGGATGGCGCGGGGGATCGACTCGTGCGCGCACCGGGGGACCCTGGCGGCGCGGATGCCGACGGTGGCGGTGTGGGGCACGGGGATCGACGTGGTTTATCCGAAGGAAAACAAGAAACTGGCGGAGGAAATTCTGGCCACGGGCGGGGCGATTGTGAGCGAGTCGCCGCTGGGGACGTTTCCTGCGCCGCAGAACTTTCCCCGGCGGAACAGGATTTTGAGCGGGCTGAGCGTGGCGGTGCTGGTGGTGGAGGCGAGCGAGAACTCGGGGACGCGAGTGACGGCGCGGTGCGCGGCGGAGCAGAATCGGGATCTGTTCGCGGTGCCGGGGAACGTGACCAGCAAGGGGTCATGGACGCCTAACACATTGATTAAGCAGGGGGCTAAGCTGGTGGCGACCTGGGAGGACGTGTGGGAGGATTTGCCTTCGCAGGTGCGGCTGGAGCTGGAGTCGCTCGGGCCGGCTGAATCCAAATCGGAGACGACGGCATCCTTATTACCCGACCCGGTGTTGCGGCCCCAGGAGGCGATGGTTCTGGAGGTTCTGAAGAAAGATGCCAGCCTGCAGATCGATGAAATTCTGGATCTGCTGGAGACGCAACTGACTTCTTCCGAGGTGTTTACGGCGCTGTTTGAGCTGGAGATGGCGGGGCGGATCAGGGGATTGCCGGGGAAGAACTATGTGCGGACGATGTGATAAAGGCAGGGGTCAGGGGTTAGAAGAACGCCTAAGTTGAGCGTCACCGATGGCGCAACAAGAAGGTTCAATCCAGAGGCCGCGACCGGTCGATTCTTAACAAAAACAGCAAGTTAGCCCCAGCTCCGCGGGGATGGCGAGTTAGCAAGTTGGCTGGTTCAGCGCGAGATTGGAGTGCGTACCGGATTTTCGCTGCTGTTTGCCGGCAGCCGGTGTGCTTGCTGACGCGCATCGTCTTATAGCGCCGAGCGGGTAGTATGGGCTGGCGCAGGGGATGAGAAATTACAGCTTGCTGGAAAGGGTTAGGTCAACCAGAAAGCATGCCTCAGGGCCTGAAGGCCTCGTCCATTTTGTGCCATTTATGCCGGGGTTGAAACCCCGGCCTACCGCCGGCGAGTGGAAATGAAGTGGCAATCCATGGTAGGGTGCATTTCTTGTGGCTGGTTTTCCGGATTGGGACGTTGGAAATGGATTCTGATTGAATTCGGACCGGGGCGGGAATGAATCGAAATGCAACAAGCCGAGTCAAACAGGGCTGAAAGGGTAGATCGGGTACTGTAATAAGGATGGCAATGACGAAATCACTGGTGATCGTTGAATCGCCGGCCAAGGCGAAGACGATCGAGAAATATCTTGGCAAGGGCTTTGAGGTGCGGGCCTCGGTGGGGCACATCATGGACCTGCCCAAGAACGAAATTGGCGTGGAGCTTGAGAATCGGACGTTTGTGCCGGAACTGGTGGTGTCCCCGGGCAAAGAGAAAGTGGTGGACCAGCTGAAAAAGCTGGCCGCCAAAGCGGACGAGATTTTTCTGGCGCCTGACCCGGACCGCGAGGGCGAGGCGATTGCGTACCACCTGGCGCTGCAACTTGGAACGAACGCCAAAGAGAGAAAAAAGATTCGCCGCGTGACCTTCAACGAGATTACGAAGAAGGCAGTGCAGGAAGCTTTCAATCATGCGCGGGACGTGGACCAGAATCTTGTGGACGCGCAGCAGACGCGGCGGGTGCTGGACAGGCTGGTGGGTTACCAGATTTCTCCGCTGCTATGGGACAAGGTGCGGCGGGGATTGTCGGCTGGGCGCGTGCAGACGGTCGCTGTGCGACTGATTGTGGAGCGGGAGCGGGAGATTGGCGCGTTTCAGCCGGTGGAGTATTGGACTCTCGACGCGATGCTACACCCGGAAAGACAGGCGGAGAAGAGCTTCAAGGCTCGCTTTGTGGGCATCGACGGAGAGCCGGTCAGGGTTTCGAACGGCGCAGATAAGGACGGGAAGGCGCTGTGGATCTCGAACGCCCTGGCAGGCAAGGCGGCGATGGACGAGACGCTGGCGGCTCTGGAAAAAGCGAAGTGGACGCTGGCTACAGTGCAGGCGACGGAGAAGCAGCGCAGGCCGTTGCCGCCGTTCATCACCAGCCAGTTGCAGAGGGACGCGTCGAACAAACTTGGATTTAATGTGCGGCGGACGATGGGCGTGGCGCAGCGACTCTATGAAGGCGTGGATGTGGGCGCCGAGGGCACGTTGGGCCTGATTACCTACATGCGTACCGATTCTCCGCGCGTTGCGCCGGAGGCGATTGCCGGGGCGCGGGAGTGGGTGACCAAGCATCTGGGCGCGAAGTATCTTCCGGCGACTCCGAATGCTTACAAGGGCAAGAAGGACGCGCAGGATGCGCATGAGGCGATTCGGCCGACGGATGCTTCGCGGACGCCGGAATCGATTGCACGGTACCTGAGCGACGAGCAACTGAAGCTTTACCGGCTGATCTGGCAGCGGTTTGTGGCCTCGCAGATGGTTCCTGCGGTTTACGACGTGACGACGGCGACGATTGCGGCCAAATCGGCGAAGAACGGGAAAACATACGATTTTCGGGTGAGCGGGTCGGTGCTGCGCTTCGACGGCTTCCTGAAGGTGTACGAGGTTGCGGAAGACAAGAAGGACGAGGACGACGAATCGAGCAACAGGCTGCCCAGCCTGGATGGCGTGAAGGCGCTGGAGTTGGAGAAGCTGGACAACGAGCAGCACTTTACGCAGCCGCCGCCGCGGTATAACGAAGCTTCGCTGGTGAAGGAGCTGGAGGAGCGGGGGATCGGGCGGCCGTCGACGTATGCGTCGATCATTAGCACGATTCAGGACCGCGAATACGTGGTGAAGCATGGCGGATCGCGGGGACGGTTCTATCCGACCGAGATCGGCGTGGTGGTGTGCGACCTGCTGGTAAAGAATTTTCCTTACATCTTCGACACCGCGTACACGGCCAAGCTGGAGACCGAGCTGGACGATATCGAAGAGGGCAAGGAGAAGTGGACCGATTTGCTGAACGGGTTCTACGGCTACTTTGAGGAAGAGCTCAAAGATGCCGGCAAGAACATGGAAAACATCAAGCGGATGGAGCAGGTGACGGGAGAGAAATGCGAGCTGTGCGGGTCGCCGCTGGTGCTGAAGTGGGGCAAGTTCGGGACGTTCTTTGCCTGTTCTGCCTATAACAAGAAAGACCCGACGAGTTGCACGTTTACCAAGGAGAACATTGCCGCCAAGCCGGATCTGAATACTCCCGAAGCGCAGGAGGCGGGCGAAACCGAGGAGTATTGCGAGAACTGTGGCAAGGTGATGATCCTGCGGCGCGGGTTGTTCGGGCCTTTCATGAGCTGCCCGGACTATAATGCCGATCCGCCGTGCAAGACGTTTCGGAAGCTGAGCCAGAAGCAGCAGCAGAAGCCACCGGAGCCGACGGGCGAGGACTGCCCGCAGTGCGGCAAGCCGCTGGTGCTGCGGCAGGGGGCGTATGGGGAGTTTGTGTCTTGCTCGGGGTATCCGAAGTGCAAGTACATCAAGCAGAACCTGATTGAAGGGATGAAGTGCCCGAAGTGCGGGACCGGGGACCTGGCCGAGCGCAAGGCGCGGCGCGGGAATGTGTTCTGGGGCTGCACGAATTATCCGAAGTGCGATTTCACCTCGAACCTGAAGCCGGTGGCGAAGAAGTGTCCCGAGTGCGGGAGCCCGTACCTGGTGGAGAAGACGCTGAAGTCGGGGATTTTTCTGGAGTGCCCGAACAAGAAGAAGGGCGCCGAGGAAGAGGTTGCGCCGAAGAAGCGGGGCAAGAAGGCGGTTGCCGCTCCGGCAGAAGAGGGCGCGAAGGTGGTGTGCAGCTACTCGAAGCGAATTGGGAATGCGCCGCCTCCGCCGACGGTAGTGACGCATGGGCCGGTGGTGGAGAAGAAGAGCGGGAAGAAGGAGCTGGTGGTGGCGTAGAAAGGCAGCTATCAGCTTTCAGCCGTCAGCTTGTTTGTTCTGCGGTGGGCTTGGGGTTGTGCCTGATTTCAGAGACCGGATTTTGAGCGCTGGGGCGAAGATTCAGGAGGCGGCACCATGAAAAACCTTACGTCGCGTGAGCTTCACGATGCCATTGGTCGGGCCTTGGCCGAGGTATCGCGGCGGCTGGCTGCTGGGGCGCTGGATCAGTCAGGGCGGTATTACACCGATGAGGAGCTGGCGGCGGGGGCTGCGACGGGGATGAAAGTCAAGCCGAAGCGGCGGGTTTGATCGCGTATTGCCCGGCCGGGAAAAAGGCGTTCGGCAATTTCCGGTTGAATCCGGTAGTATGGGGCATCGGAGAAGACCTGAATGGAACGGATGCTTGCAACGCCCGCGGATGCGGAGATCATCTTAAAACTTTATGCATTGCGCACCGAATCGGTGATGCGGGATGCGCGTGCCTGGGTGGGCGGCGAGTTCTGGCCGACGACGGCGGATGAGCTGTTTGCCGTGCTTCTTAACCCACAGGACCCGCATAATGCGCATCTGCGGCAGGTGCTGAGCTACTGGGAGATGGCGGCGGCGATGGTGCTGCACGGTGCGGTGTCGGCAGAGCTTTTTGTGGACTGCAATGGCGAGGGGTTCTTTCTGCTGGCCAAGTTTGCGCCTATTCTGGAAGCGGTGCGGGAGCGGAACCCAGGGTTCCTGGTGAAAACTTCAGAGCTGGTCAACAGGTTTTCCGCGGCGGCGCAGCGGTACGAGACGACTGTGAAGAGCCTGGAGGCGAGACGCCAGCTGATGTCGGCGCAATAGAAAAGCGGTTGGGGGTTTTTTGAATAGAAGGAAAAATCAATCCAGGACCACTTGTGTAAAGCGCTGCGGATGGAGGATGATTGAAGCTGTTCGTGGGTCCCCAAATCCCCGGAGGTAATTCGTGAAGCGTGTACTTATTGTGGTAGCTGTCTTCGCCCTGACCGTGACCGCGGCCATGGCTGCCGATTCAAGCAAGATCACCGGCTACATCTCCGATTCGATGTGCGGCGCCAAGCATCTGGGCAGCGGCGCGGAGTGCGTGAAAAAGTGCATCGCGGGCGGCATGAAGCCGGTTTTCGTGACCGAGAAGGACAAGGCCGTTTGGTCGATCGATAACCCGGAAGCGGTGAAGGATTTTTACGGTGACCATGTGACGGTGACCGCGACCGCTGACGACGCGGCCAAGAGCGTCCACATCGACGCGATTCAAGCAGCCAAGTAGGTTCCGCGGGGACAACTGAATCAACGAAGGACTCGACCCACCGCGCAATCTCTGGTAGTGTCGTATCCGTCAGCCTTTCTGCGGCCGTTTTTGCCGTTTGAGAGGCCCATGCGGAATTGGATATGGCACGAGCGATCTGGAACGGCAAGGTGATTGCCGAAAGTGAGACGACGGAGACGCTAGAGGGAAATGTCTATTTTCCCGAGGGCAGCCTCAGGCGGGAGTATTTTCGGCCCAGCTCCACGACTTCAACCGATCCTATGAAGGGTCAGGCGCGCTACATGAGCCTGCTGATCAACGGGCAGGACAACCCGGATGCGGCGTGGTACTATCCGGATCCCAAACCCACGGCGCGGAAGATCAAAGGGTACGTGGCGTTCTGGCGGGGTGTTGATATAGTGCCGTAGGGAGAGCAGTGGTTTGTGGTTAGGGAGCGGTGAGGATAGGACATACGGGTTGCCGTAGCACATCCGGCCGGTGAGGTCAGGGCAGGCGCCAACGTCAAGCTCATCGCTCAGACGAGTTCATCAACCCGGATAGTGAGATTGTTTTCAGCTGCCACGAGACTCGATCCACTCGCCGTCGCTCCGGAAAGAGCCGGAACCGAGGCCACATACACCGCGCCAGACTCTTCCACGCTGCCCGAGTACTGCGTTCCGCCGACTGTGGTCGAGTAGCTGGTAACCAGTGTTTCCGCAGCCGAGCTGCTGCTTGCGCTCGCTCCCCCGGAAGAGTGGCTGTGCGCACTGGTGGCGGGCGCCGCTGTGCTGGTGCTACTCGCCGTGGATGCGCTCGTAGCCGTTGTCGATGTCGCGGACGCTACCGAAGTAGACGATAATGCGGCCTTCGACGAAGCCGCAGCCTGCGGGTTCAGCACCTTTGGGCTTGAGGTGTTGGATGAAATGGGGCCGATCAGCATTGCCGATTCCTCCGTACGGGAAACACTTTTACTGGCTCGTTTATCGACAGATTTCCGGTTTGCAAGAGATTCAGAGAAGGCGGTCGGCGTGGAAACAGAAAGGCAGTGGTTAGTGGTTAGTGCGTTTTGAACGGGGGATCGGGTATCAGAAAGACTGCCTGGTTGGAGCTTATGCTATCCCGCTCATCGCGATGAGGCCGCCGACCCGCCCCGGCTCCCCGTACCCCGGCCGTGCCCTTTCAAAACAGAGACGCAGCAGGAGTTTTTCCGCAGCCTGTAAAGCCGGCGTTGATGTTGGTGGCTTTGTGCGGGGTTGAAGCTCCCGCCAGCCTCCGGTGGGGCGGTTGCGGTTGAGGCGCGAATAAAAAACCCTCTCCCCGGTGGGCGGGGAGAGGGGGGTTGCAGTTGGAACGTGTTTTAGTCGTCCAGGTCAGCGCTAGCGGCGTGCACCTTGAGTTTGAAGTCGCTGGCGGGGCGAACTTTTTTCTCGCCGGGGAAGGGGACCTTGAACCCAGTGGCCTCGTACCAGTCGAAGTGGCTGACGGTGTCCGGGTCCAAGGAGTCGGGGATGTGATATTTGACGGCGAAGACCTGAGCCTTCATTTTGAGCCAACCAGCACGCAGAGCCTTGACATCAGGGCTGTCGTGCAGGGCCGCGGTTGTGGAGCTGCAGGTGTTGAGGCTGGGAGTGATGCTCGCCGGGGCCGAATACCCGGCAACGCCGTAACAGAGCGGGGTCTGGTTCGGCACGTGCGTCCAGGGCAGGAAGTTCTGCGCGGGAGGATTGTCGACGAAGAGCGTCTTCATGGGCGAGGCCACGAGGTCGTTCTGGTTCATGGGCTTCAGACCGAGGATCTGCTCGATCGTACGGGTCAGGTTGACCTGGGTGTAGAAGGTGCTTTCTTCGGTGACACCGGCTCCGGTGCCATCTGAGTTCACTTTTTGCGTGACGTAGGGACTGATGACATAGCCGGGGCTGCGGTGACCATCAACATGGTCGACGCCGTTCTGCGCGTCGTCCTCCTCGATGAAGATCGCGGATGTGGACCACACGTTGCTGTGGCTGATGTAGTCGACAATGCGCCCGACGGCCAGGTCGTTATCGGCCTCTTCGGCGGTAGCGTTGGGCGGCCCGGTGGTGTGGTCGCTCATAATCCAGATGAATTCCAACTGGGGCACCGAACCGGCCGCTACGTCCTTCTGGAAGTCCTGATTCCAGACATCGACGCGGTACTGATCGGGGATGCCGAGATCGAACTGCGGGAAGTTCTGGACCGTGTACTTGATTACGTCGGGGAGCGGAGAGACGGAGCCGATGTCGTTCAAGTACTGGAGCTGGGGTTCCTTGCCAGCCTCGTACAACAAAGTGTCGTTGTAGAACTGGGTCCAGCTGGGCTCGCAATTGTCCGAAACAACGAACGGCAATGCGACGGCTTGACCGGGGCCATTATAGCTGTTTGCTTGCGTATTGTTAGTCGGAGTGCAACCGGGCACGTTGAAGGTGTTGTACTCGACGTACTCGCCGTAGTTCTTGAAGTTGAGGTGAGCCGCGGCTGCCACATCGAACAGGTTGCCCTTCTTCTGATAGGCGATGGCATCGCCGCCGTTGGAGGGGTAGTCGCGGAGCCAGTCCGGGGACTGGATGTCGTCGGCGTAGGGAGCCATGGCCTGGAGGATCCAGTTGTGACCGTCGGCAGACTGGCGGCTGGGATCGTAGAAATTGTCCAAGAGCGGGAAGCGCTGCACGAACGCGTGGGCGTTGGGCGTAATGACGGGGTATTCGGCGTAGGTCGAGTTGTCTCCGAATACCGCCAGCGTGGGATCGCCATTGCCGCCGACGACGTCGCCCAGCATCTGATCGTAGGTGCGGTTTTCACGGATGATGAGGAAGACGTGCTTGATCAGCGAAGGATCGCCAATCTTGTTGGGGATTACCGCCGGCTTGGCAGAGGGGTGGCCGCCCGCGGCCGACCAGATATTTTCCGCCAGGTCCCAGTGGTTGTTCTCAAAGACCTGCCGGGTCATCCCTACCAAGGTGTCGTATTTGGGCACGGGGACGATGCTGACGGTGCCAAGGTCCTGGTGGGTGTTCAAGCTGGTTACGCCGTAGTATTTTGCGTACGAATTTTCGGCAGCGTTGGTTGGAGCCGGCTTTACCCCGTATCCGGTGGTGCCGATGCCCTTGTCGTTGGCAACGAGCAACGCGTTGTCCGCCGAGTCGAGCACAACCGAGGCCGGCGCGTAGCCGACCGGAATCATGCCCTCAACGGGACTCCACGCGCCTTGGCGGAGGTCGACGACGGCGATGGCGTTGGCATTGTAAAGCGCGACGTAGGCAACATCTCTTTTCTCATCGACGGCGATGGAGTTGGGTCCTGCGCCTAAGGGGGATTTGTGTTCTCCTGGCACGCCGATCGGCAGTCCGAGGTCGATCTTCCGCTCCTCTTTGTTAATGTCCGTATCGATCACGGAGATGCTGTCGCCATAGGCATTGGCGACCAGCAGCTTCCTGTGCCAGAAGGCCATGCCGGTGGGGTGCAGGCCGGTCTCGATGCTGTCGGTGACCTTGAAAGTGGCCAAGTCTACCACGGACACGGTGCCGGTCTTGGTGGCGCCCGTCGGATATTCGGCGACGACCGGGGTGCCGTTGGAGTATTCCTGGAAGTCGGTCGCGGTAGCAATGCGGCCGGCCTCGTTGGAGACGTAGGCGGTCTTGCCATCGGGGGAGACCACGACGCTGTGGGGGACGTTGCCGACGCGGATATCGGTGACTTCGACCGGCGTGGCCTGGGTCAGATCGATCTTGGCCAGGGTATCGTTGTTGTCCAGCACGGCGTAGGCGGTCTTGGCATCCGGGGAGATGGCGATGCCCATGGGATAGGAGGTGAATGTGTCATCCGAGAAAATCGAATAGGGGTAGCCGCAGGGGATACCAAAGCTGCCCGTGGTCCCTCCGGGGCTGCCCGATGGGGGCGTGGCCGCAGCATTGTGCGGATAGCAAGTGACGTTGGTCAGTTTCCCCGTGGCGTTGATGTCGATGGGGACTTTTACTTGGGCGTGGTTTGTGAGCAGGCCCGTTGTGGCATTGACGCTGGCGATGGCAACGTAGCTCGAGGGGCCGTAATTGCCGTCCTGGCTGAAGAGCAGGTACTTGCCGTCCGGCGTATAGGTGATGCCGGTGGTGCTGCCGTCTGAATCGTAGCTGATCCCGCCCGTAGAGTTCGTGTAGGGCGCGCTGTAGGTCTGCAGCACAGCGCCGGTCTGGGTGTTGAAGATCGTCACAGCCTGAGGGGCGCCCATTTGAAGGACGGCGGCGGTGTGATTGCCAGTGGGGTTGAGCGCGATGGCCTTGGCGCGGGTGGTGATGCCGAGGTAGACCTGGGTTCCGGCGGGGGTGATGATTGTGCCGTCGCTGACGACCCACGGGTTGGTCAAGGGCTGGGAGTAGGTGGGGCCGGTGGTGGCGCTCGTGTTCTCGCCGGGATTGTAGGTCGGGAAGGGCACGGATTGACCCAGGAGCGCCGGAACGCTGAGCGCTGTCGCCAGCAGTCCGGCGAACAGATGCAGAGGGTGAATCCGAGAATGCTTGCGAGAAATTTTCGCGGACATGAATCATTCTCCTTTTTCGGTTTCTTCCATCACGCGACCCGTAATAGGCCATGCAAGTTGAGGTCGCATCAGGAAACGGGAATTCGAATACGGTAAGCGAGGCGATGGCACGTCAAATCGACCAGTTGCTGCTCCGTTAAGCGTGCTGAATTGTCGTGGAACTTTGACAGCAGCGGTAGAGTTGCGCCAACAGGGCAAGTGTAGGGGCGGGAAAAGGACGCCAGCATGACGCGAGAATTACAGTTTTGTCATCGCATTACAGTGGTGTGAATGGGCAGTGTGACAATCGTTCGGCGGGCTTGGTGTCTTATGGTGAACCGCAAGGACCATCGGTTCCGGGCGATCCTGGCGTTGGGCAAATGGCTGGTTCCACGTAGGCCGAAATTTAATGAAGCCTTAATTAGGGCTTGATCTGCATCCAATAAAAGTGGATTACAAAATTGTCATTGAACAAATTCGAAGAGTCCTTCGGGGATCGTGCTGACGCCCGAACATCATTGAGCGCGATCGAACCTCACACGCACGCCAACGTTTCAAAAGGCCGCCGCGGGAGAAGCCGATGCGGTTCTCCGTTAGCAGCCGGGAACGAGGACACATGTTTCCAACTGTCACAACTTGAAAATCCGGATTGCGATTCCGATGCGCGCAACGAGCGGCGCGCATGACGCGGAATCTTTTGAATTCGCTCGAGAAGCCGCTTTTTCCTGGGGGGGATATGCATTGTGAGTTGAGGAGGAAGCTCCAGTTGGCCGGAAGGTCTTCCAAGGTTCGAGGCCTTCGCGCATTCATCGAGTTCAGCGCGGTCTTCATTCTGGCCGCTTCGACTTTCGCGCAAGTGGACCGCAGCGGGTTGACGGGCACGGTTACCGATCCGTCCGGCCGGGTGCTTGCAGGGACGCACATTACGGCAGTCGAGAACTCTACCCAACTGCAGCGCGAAACCGTGTCGGACTCGACCGGGAACTACGCCATTCCCGAGTTGCCCGTAGACACTTACACAATCACCTTCGAACACCCTGGATTCCAGACACTGAAGTTTGTGGACGTGGAGCAGGTGATAGGACGGACGCAAACTCTGGATGCGATGCTGCGGATTTCGGGCGGCGAGGAGCGCGTGAATGTCTCCTCCGCGCGAGCGCTGATGGACCGCAACACCAGCGCGGTGACCGGCTTGATCGAGCGCGAGCAGGCGAATGAGTTGCCGCTCAACGGCCGCAACTGGTCGGCGCTGACGGCCTTCATCCCTGGCGCCATCGACACCGGCGGCAGTAACCAGCGGACAGTTCGCTTTGCCGGACGGGGTCTGGACGACAGCAACTTTACCTACGACGGCGTGGATGCGACCAACATCGTGAATCAGACCCAGCGCCAGTGGGTGCGGCTGGCTATTCCGCTGGACGCGATCGCGGAGTTTCGCGTCAATTCGCTGACGGCAACCGCCGAGGAAGGCGGGACGGGCGGCGCGCAATTGGACGTAACCTCGCCCTCCGGCACCAACCGCTTCCACGGACGCCTGTTCGAGTACGTGCGCAACGATTTCTTTGACGCTCCGCTGCCTGAATGGGCGTCCAACGGTGAAGCTCAGCAGCCGCTTCGCCTGAATCAGTTCGGCGGATCGCTGGGCGGCCCTGTTGTGCGCGACAAAACGTTTTTCTTCCTGGCTTCGGAAGCCTACCGGCAGAACTGGGGCTATCCGGTGAGCGGGGACGTGCCGAGCCAGTTGCTGATAGCAACGGTTCCGAGCACCTCGCCCGCGTATGCGATCATCAACGGATTCCCAAAAGCCGGGCCCAAAGCGCTTCTGACGTCAACCGGCGATCCGAACATCGACCTGCTGACGTGCTCATGCATGCAGGTGGTGAACGAGAGCTCGGCGATGCTGCGGCTCGACCAGCACTTCTCGACGAAGACCACGGGCTTTCTGCGCTTCAGCTACGACCGGTCGGTGGATACGCAGCCGCTTTCGGCTGCCGCAACGGATTTGCAGCAGAAGGTCTCCGCGCCGGTGAATGGCGCGCTGGAATTGCTGCATGTGTTCAATCCGCGCCTGGTGAACGAGGTCAAGGCAGGCTTCAATCGCTCCAGCTCCAACCAGTACAACTACAGCGACTCCGGGATCATTTATCAGATCGCGGTTTCGGGAGGACCTGGGCCGGGATTTGTGACTGAGAACTACAACTACGCCAGCATCTACGTGGGCAATTCGTTTTCGGGGATCGACGACCTGACCTGGGTTCACGACCGGCATACGTTTAAAGCCGGAGTGGAGTTTCGCTACATTCAAATGAACCAGGAATACGGGCAGCACGGGAAGATTACGTTTTCATCGGTGGAGAATCTGGCCGCCAATTCAGTGAAGAAAGCCAGCCTGACCGGCGCGTTGCCGGTGAACGGATTGCGCAAGAACGATTACTTCGTGTACGCGCAGGACGAGTACAAGTTGCGGCAGAATTTTATCCTGAACCTGGGCCTGCGCTACACCGTCTTCGATCTGTTCGACGAGAAGAACGGGAAGGCCAACCCCTTCGACTTCTCGACCTGCGGGGCGCAGGGATTCTGCGGCGTGGGCTCGAGCTTCGGCCAGCAGAACTATGGCGATGTGGATCCCCGCGTGGCCTTCGCCTGGACGCCGTGGAAGGGGGGCCGGACAGTGATTCGGGGTGGATTCGGCATCTACCACGAAGACGGCCAGTTGGACGATCAGAATTTGCCCGCCAAAAACGAAGTGCCCTCCTATTCGGCGACAGGCAGTTCGAAGTCACCGCTTTCCTATCCGGTCACATTCGGCGCCGGAAGCATCTCACCGAATGCGGAGCAGCGGGACCGCAAGGACACGTATGTCGAGCAGTGGAGTTTCTCGGCGCAGCGGGAGCTACCGGCGGATTTCGTGGGCACGGTGTCCTACCTGGGAAGCCATGGCGTGCATCTGCTGGAGACCAACGTGGTGAACCTGTACGAGGCTCCGGCCTACCAGACTCTGCAATATCCGAACTTTGCACCGGCCATCGGCTGGCGCGGCTCAATCGGCATGAGCGCATACAACGGTCTCTCGGTGGCAATGCGGCGTTCGTTCTCCCGCGGCCTGCTGGTGACTGCCAATTACATGTGGTCGCACGAGATCGACAACGGCTCCAACGGCAGCGGCGATGGGGACGAGGTGTCGCCGCAGAACGCAATGTGCCTGGCCTGCGATCGAGCCAGCGGCACCTGGGACGCCCGCCATGTGGTCAATGCCAATGCGGTCTATCAGCTCCCGTTCGGCATGGGCAAGCCGATGCTGAACGAGCACGGAATTGCAAGCAACCTTGCGGGCAACTGGGAGGTGACCACGACGGCGCTGGCTCGCACCGGCTTCCCGGTGAATGTGCTGATGCCCAGCAGTTACATCGCGCCGGACGGGGCCTCCGGCACGGAGCGTCCCGACCTGGTTGCGGGCGTTTCTCTCACTCCGCCGGGAGGCAGAACGGTGGCGGAGTGGATCAATCCAGCCGCGTTTGCTAACCCGGCAGGAGCGTTCGGCACGGCGCCGCGCAACCTGTTTCGCGGGCCGGGCACGTGGCAGATCGATCTTGGCGCGAGCAAAGAAATTCCCCTGCGGGAGGAGTGGGCTCTCAAATTCCGCTCGGAGTTCTACAACATTTTCAATCACCCGCAGCGGGGTCAGCCGCAGTCCACTTTCAATTCGTCGAACACCACCGGGTTCGGCAGCATCATCAATACGGTTAACACGGTATCGCCGGTAACGCCGGTAGGCTCGGGAACGCCGCGCGAGATGCAGTTCGCGTTGCGCCTGGAGTTCTGATGCCAGCTATCGCCGGATCCCATTTAGCTATTCCGATAGCAAATCCGGATTTGACAAGGAGTCTCTGAACAAGCCTGTTCTTTCGGGGGGAACTTCTCTCGGGGGCTAAAGAGGCTAGGGAAAAAGGGCTGGATTTGCTTTTGGCACGAATTGCAGTTTTGCAGGGGCTAAAGCCCACGTTCATTTTGCGACATTTGCGGCCCGACTGAAGTCGTGCCCTGTTACAAAGCCTTGAAGATTTGTGTCAATACCGAGTTTTTCCGGAGCCTGTGAAGCGCGGCTCCATTTTGCTTGACTTACGGCACGGCGACCCGGCCCGGCCCCGGGGGCACCCCTCACCCCGGCACCCCGGTACCCCGGTCGTGCCCTTTCAAAACTTATTCAGAGGTTCCTTAAGGCGCGTGACAAATGAAGATCCTGATTATCGAAGACGAAGTAAAAACTGCCAAGTTTCTCAAGAAAGGGCTCAGCGAAGCCGGTTACGTGATCGACACGGCCAGCGACGGTCTGGAAGGCCTGCATCTGGCTCAGGAAATCGATTTCGACCTGGTCATTCTCGACGTGATGCTTCCGGTGCTGGACGGCTGGCAGGTACTTGCGCGGTTGCGCGAGGCGAGCAGGCAATCGTTGGTGCTGATGCTGACAGCGCGGGATACCGTGCATGAGCGGGTGCGCGGATTCGAGCTGGGCACGGACGACTACCTGGTGAAGCCTTTTGCGTTTTCCGAACTCCTGGCCCGGGTGCGCTCCTTGCTGCGCCGTTCAACGCCTCGTCCGCAGGAGACGGTTCGCATGGCAGATCTTGAGATCGACCTGCTGCGCCAGCGGGCGACGCGCGCCGGCCAGAAGCTTGAACTCACTTCCAAGGAGTTTCTATTGCTGACACTGCTGGCGCGGCGGCCCGGCGAAGTGCTGTCGCGCACGCTGATCGCCGAATCGGTTTGGGATATGAACTTCGACAGTGACACAAACGTGGTGGACGTGAATGTGCGCAGGCTGCGCAGCAAGGTGGACGACCCATTTCCCGTAAAGCTGATTCACACGGTTCGCGGCGCAGGCTATGTCTTTGAATCCGAAACCTAGCCCGGCAGGCGCGCTGCGCCTGCGCCGGACCCTGGCATTCAGGCTGACGGCGGCCTACTCGCTGGCTGGCCTGTTGATGGTAATTCTGGCCACGGCGAGTCTCTACCTCGTCCTGCGGACGGAACTCGATCGCAGCACAGAGATGTTTCTAGCCGACAAGCTGCACGTGCTTGGCTCCATGCTGCGCGAACGCCCGGACGATGAAGATGGGCTGCGTGAAGAGATTGAACTGGAGTCTGCGGCGCGCCGGTACCAGCAGTTCTACATTCGTCTTCTCGACGAGCATGGTGTGCCGATCATGACTACGCCGGGCATGGCCGAACAGTTGGATCTTGCCCAGTTGGCGAGCCGAACCCGCGGCCGCTCCGGGCGTTCGATTGCGATGGCGGGCAGACATGGGCAACCATTCCGGGTCACCAGCGCTACGGTTGCCGTGGGCACGCCGCCGACACGCAGCGACACGGTTCAAATCGCCATCGACGTCGCGCAGGAAGAGGAGCTGCTGGCGCGTTATCGGCTGTGGTTCTGGGGCATTCTGCTGGCGACGTCGGTTCTGTTCCCAGTGGTGGGACACCGGATTGCGAGGCACGGCATTCGGCCCGTCGAAGAGATCGCAGCAACTGCGCGGAGAATCACGTCGACGAATCTGCGCGAACGGATCGCGCCGGAAGGCTATCCGTCGGAACTTGCGTTGCTGGCCGGGACATTCAATGAAATGCTGGAGCGTCTTGAAGAATCCTTCGAGCGCATCTCGAGGTTCACGGCGGACATCGCGCACGATTTGCGCACGCCGGTCAACAATATTCGCGGAGAAGCCGAGGTGGCTCTGGCCCGCGCACGGACAGGCGACGAGTACCGCGACGTGCTGGAGTCTTCACTGGAAGAAGCAGTGCGGCTTTCCGAGCTGATCGGCGACCTGCTGTTTCTGGCCCGCGCGGAGAGCCCCTTGACCGAGTGGCATCGCGAGAAGGTGAACATCGGCGAGTTGCTGATCACGGTTCGCGACTACTACGAAGCTTCCGCGGCCGACGCGGGCATATCGCTGGTGGTGAACGATGGCGCCGAGCCGCTCAGCGCGGAACTGGATCGCTCACTGATGCTGCGTGCGGTGAGCAACCTGGTCTCGAACGCCATTGTACATACGCCGCCGGGAGGAACCGTGACGCTCGGGGCCTCGAACGAGGACGCCGCGATTCAGATCGAGGTCTCCGACACTGGCGACGGCATTCCCACCGAAGCGCTGCCCAGAGTATTCGATCGCTTCTTCCGCGTCGATCCATCGCGATCCCAGACATCGGGTGGCACAGGGTTGGGCCTGGCGATCGTGCAGAGCATCCTGACGCTTCACGGCGGTAGCGCGGAGATCGCCAGTCAGCTCGGTCGTGGAACTTGCGTCACACTGCGCATGCCGGCCGTTGCTACGCGATGACCGAACTCGAGTTTTCGCGTCGTGCCGGCGTGCGTTGGTGATTTCCGGGAGGATGGAACGCTGCTGTGGTGGAGCTGAAGTTCATGAGTTAAGTCTGGCGGGGGTTCTTCAAAAAGGACGGCAAGTCAGCTTCCGCTTCGCGGAAATGGCAAGTTAGCAAGTTAGCGGATTTGTGCGGCTACACTGGCGCTGCCGGCGGCATTGCTGGTGCGGCTGAACCTGATTCCATCAATCAAGTGGTGATTTTAAGTCCACCGAGCGGGTGGTGATTGAATCCATGTAGGACTCTGACCGCATGATTTCGTGCGTTGGATTTCTGCTATCCCAGGTCCCAAAATCGGGACCTGGGGCTCCCGGTGTTGTTGAGATCCCACTCATCACGATGAAGCTGCGATGAATGGGGCACACACTATTCTTCGCGGAGGAGGATCAGGGGATCGACGGCCAGGGCGCGGCGGGCTGGGATCCATGCGGCGATGAGACCGAGGAAGAGCATGGTCACGGTTACGCCGACGAGCACGAGGGGATCTTTGGGCGTGGCCTGGTAGACGATGAACGAGAGCACGCGGGTAGCTAGCACTCCGAGTAGAAGGCCGGCGGCCGAGCCGATGGCGAGTAGGCGGAAGGCGCGGCCCAGCGAGGCGCGCAGGATTTGGCGCTGCGATGCGCCCAGAGCGACGCGAATGCCGAGCTCGCGCAGACGCTTGCTGACTACGTAAGAAGCCATGCCGAAAATTCCGGTGACGGCGAGAAGCGCGCCCAGCAATCCGAGGACGCCGAGAGCAACCGTGGCCACGCGGGCGGCGAACAGGGCGGAATCCATCTCTTCATTCCATGTTCTGACGGTGAAGGGCAGGCTGGAGTCGAGGCCGCGCATGGCGGTATCGAGCGCGGCCGCAATTTCCTGCGGACTGCGCCGAGAGCGCACGGCGAGATTTGTCTGGCTGGTTGGATACTGGACGAATGAAAAGAACATGGCAGGCATCTGATCTTCAGTGAGGGTGCGGTATTTGCCGTCTTCGACCACGCCGACCACTTCCGCGCGCTCTTTGCCCCAGAATTTGAAATGGCCGCCGATAGCTTTGTCGACGGAACCGAAGACTTTGACGGCAAAGCGGCGATTGACGAGCGCCACTTTAGGGGCCGTTTTGTCGTCGCTGGACTTGAAGTCGCGGCCGGCGAGGAGAGTAGTGCCTGCCGCCTGAATGTAGCCGGGAGAGATGTGATAGTTCATGGCGTCGGCAGCGAAGTTGGTGGGGCGGAAGTCGGTGGTGGAGTCGGTGTAGACGTAGGAGTCGCCGCCTCCCAGGCTTAGCGGAATGTCGCTGCTGGTGCCGACAGCATCGACGCCGGGAATGGCGGCAACCGCATCGATCATGCGCTGCTGCATATGCGGGATGCGGTCTTCATCGTAGCCAGCCATGTGCAGATCGGTTCCGACAAGCAATGCGTTCCGCGGTTGGAAGCCGAAGTTGCTACTGAGAGAACGCACGAGTCCGCGGACGGCGACGAGCGAGGAGGTGACGAGGACCGCGCAGATGGCGATCTGGGTGACGAGCAGCGCATCGCGCAGAGTGAAGCGGCGGGAGCCTGCGGGGCCGCTCATGCCGGTGCGAATGACCTGCCATGGATCGGCGCGCATGACCTGGCGAACGGGCATGATGCCGCATAGGAATCCGCTTGCGAGCGAGAGCAGGAGCGCGACCAGGTAAGTGCGAACGTCGGGGTTGACGGGAACGTTGATGGGGACATCGGGAATGGGCTGCCAGGCGCTGAGCAGGTGGAGGATGAGGACGCCGCCGGCGAGGCCGATGACGCCTCCGGCGAGCGATATCAGAATGGCTTCAGTGAGGAGTTTGCGCAGAATGCGCGTGCGCTTGGATCCGAGGGCGAGGCGGAGGGCGGTATCTTTGGCGCGATCGGCGGCGCGCGCGGCGAACAGGCTGCCAAGGTTGGCGCAGGCGGCGAGCAGGATGAGGCCGGCGAGAAGCATGAGGCCGGCCATAAAGGCGCGGGCCGGACCTCCGAGCATGTCGCCGATCAGGCCGGGATGCGCCAGTGTGAAATTCAAACCTTCATCGTCCGAGGGGTAGGTTTTTGCCAGCCATGCGGCGACGGAGTTCAGGTCGGCGGTCGCGTGGGAGACGGTGACTCCAGGCTTGAGATGGCCTATCGCCCAGAGTGAGTGACTGCCGCGATACTGAAGCTGGTTGCTGCCCATCACAGTGGGCTGCTCGACGATAGGAATCCAAAACGCAGGCGCGAAGAACAGCTCCGTGCCGCGAAAATCCGGTTTCGCCACGCCGAGGATGGTGAATCCGTGCTTGTTGATTTCAACGCTGCGGCCGATGACGCCGGCGTCGCCGTGAAAATAGGTATGCCAGAAGGCGTAGCTCAGAACGACGTAGGGAGCGCTGTCTGTGCCTTTCTCGTCGGCGGCACGGAAAAAGCGGCCGAGATAGGGCTGAACGCCCAGGGTATCGAAGTAATTTCCGCTAGCGAGGATGGGCCAGGCGGTGGTGGGATTTCCGCCGTAATTAACTCCCACCGCGCCTATGATCTGGGCCGCTGCCAGGCTTTCGAAGGTCTGATTGCGGTCGCGCAGGTCCAGATAGTCAGGGTAGGACTGCGATGGATTACCGTTCCGTTGCAGCATGTAGAGACTCTGCGGATGGGGCACGTTCACCGGGCGCAGAATCAAAGCATTCAGGACGCTGAACACGATGGCGTTGGCGCCGATGCCCAGGGCGAGGGTGACAATGGCCGTCAAGGCAAAGCCCGGCGATTTGAGCAACTGACGTAAGGCGAGTTTCAGGTCGGTGAACATGATTGTCTTGAAGTACGCGGGTTGGGCGCGGGCGGTTCCTGGGGAGGGGGATTTTTTTCTTGACGCCAGATTGAAAAAGATCATTTCCTTGGGGGCTAGGCAGGCTGCGGAAAGAGTGTTGAATTTGGAAGAAACGCCCGAAGAGCATACCTTGGGGGCTAAACAGGCTGCGGAAAAAGCCTGGTTTTGGGCTGAAGTCGCGAAAAGCATACCTCCGGGGCTAAAGCCCGCGTTGATTTTACGGCAGTTGCGGCACGACTAAAGTCGTGCCACTTCAAGACAGCGTGGCAACAGGAGTTTTTTCGCAGCCTGTGAAGGCCCATGCCCCCTCCGTTGCAATGGCGCGGCGTTCCCTTGAGAACAAGACTTTGACGCGGTTGTTTGGGCTGCCTGGAGAGCTCAGGTTAGAAGCCCAGGGTGACGCCTTGTTCGCCGATGATGGTGAAGCAGCCGAGGAGATGGGTGAGGCCGAGCAACTCGCGGATGCGCTTGCCGAGGTGGATGAGCTCGAGCGAGCAGCCGTTGGATTTGGCGGAGACGACCAGGCGGACCAGGGCGCCGAGGCCCATGCTGTCCATGTAAGAAACGTCGCAGAGGTCGAGGACGATTCGCTTGTGGTCGGGCATGAGCTGGCGGACGCGGGTGTAGAAATTGCCTCCGACTTCGGCGATGAGGCGGCCGTGGCACTTGACATAGGCCACTTCGCCCTTGTATTCGACCTCGAGAGAGAGAATGCAATCTGGAGCATTGCCGGACATGAGGAATTCCTTATCTATTTGAGAACGAACGGGATTCGATGTTGCTTTTTGGGGAAGCGAGGGCTGCTACGCGGTGATTCTCTCATATTGTGGGGCGGGATGGGAATGAAAAGTTGAGGTCGGAGCCAAGCTACGGCGGGCGACGGCGCTGTGGAAAGTGAGCCCGGTATTTTGCAATTTCTGTATCAATTTGAACAGGTGTAAAGCGGCGGATTAGGGTACGAATGATACAAGCGAACTTGAAGGGCGGATGGAAACCCATATGGAAGCAGTCATGAAACTGGAAGCCACCGGGGTTCAATTGAAGGAAGAGGTAACCCGCACTTCAGAAAACATTTGGGCACGCTATCGGGAGAACCGCAACTGGCGGATCTACCCGAAGGAATGGGTATACAAGAATATTGCGCTGGAAGGCAAAGACGTTTTGGACTTTGGTTGTGGAACCGGGGAAATCGCCACACAGATCGCATTTCTTGGGGCGCATCGGGTGTACGCACTCGACGTGAATCACGGGCTGCTTGATTTGACGCGGCGGCGCGCGGAGCTGGACGGACTGGCAGACCGGGTGACGATGGTGTTCGGGAAGATTGGGGAGGTCGAGCCGCGGCCGGTGGACGTGATCGTGGTAAACAAGGTGCTGCACCATTGTTTTCCACTTGAAAATGTGATGCCCGCGTTGTTGCGGTGGCTTAAGCCCGGCGGCACCTTTGTGGCGATCGAGCCAGTCGTCTATTTGAAGTCTTTGGAATGGCTGAGGGATCACTCGCTTATTCCAAACGGTCCACTCGATGAGGGAGAGCGGAAGCTGCGGCCAGAGGACATGCGGTATGTTGCGAGCCTTTTCTCAGAGTCGCAGACTCATCATTTCCGTGTGCTGGGCCGGCTGTCGCGCATCTGGCCCAAGGGCGACCGGCTCTATCGGCAGATCGACCGCCTGATCCTGAGTGTGCCGATGGCCTGGAGATTTGCGGGGACTGCTGTTTTTGTGGGCCGGTATTGATAAGGTCGAGTTAGGCGATGCGGGGAGTGCCTCATCGCATGGATTAGTCGCAGCGGGTGCTCTATTTCACAGGCTCTTCCGTTCTTGAACTTCCAGGCCATTCCATTTTTGCGGAGCGGCGTTCGCGTCCGCTGAGCAGATAGATAGCTGCCTCAGTTCGAGGAGCGGGTCGGCCGAGGGCTCGATTCCAGCGACGCGCGGAATGGGATCGAAGATGATGCGCTGCTGCGGGGTGGTATTGTCGGCGAGGACGGAGTTGAGCTCGCTTTATGGCAAGTTTCCACTCATAATTATCTTCGGAGTTTGCCTCGTTTCTGTAATTGCAGCGTCATGGACCGTTTATCGATTTGTGGAGATACCATTCATCAACCTTGGACGGAAGCTTGGCGGATACTTTTGAGTAAGTTCCAAAAGTTACAGTGTCGTATAGTGGCCAGATTTGTAGGCGAAGTCCCAAGGCACATTCCCAGTCAGGCTATAGTCCCAACCGCAGAAGACACCGGCCTCAGTGAGCGATCTGGGGTTGCGAGAACCAGTTTCTGATCTGTTTTCGCATAGGAACCTCCACGAGCCGGTAACTGACGATCGCCGCTGCCAGCGCGATGAGAATATTCCACGGGAAGGCCAGCCACCTCATTCCGGGCGCCAGAATGAAAAGTTGTTGCCAGATGTAGAGGCTGTAGGAGAGTAGTCCCAACTGAACCACAGGCCAAGACTCAAGAATCCGGCGCAGCAGACCACCCTCCCCGGAAAGCAGCCAAAACATCAGCAGCAACGTGGCTAGGCTCTGTAGCGTGGGAAGCAATATGTCATTGAGCCCTAGACAAGGATAGGCCTGCATTACCCCTCCAAGACCAAAGAGGATTAGCGCCGCAATCCAGGGATATGCCCAGCGGAAACGTTGCGTCCGCATACGATCCATTATGCCAGCTTGCGCGACAAATGCTCCCAGCGCTCCCCACATCAGTACATCCTGAACGGCGCGAAACAGCACAGCCTTCGTGAACTCCAAAGCAATGCCCCTATGTAGGCAGTACAGGTAGACCGCAAAGCGGATGAAAGGAAACAGGATGACGCAAGCAATGGCCAGGCGCCGCGACCAAAGCCGGCCCAAGAAGACAAGAATGCCAGGCCAGATGAGATAAAACTGCTCCTCGACCGAAAGAGTCCAGAGGTGGCCGAAGACTTCGACTTGGATCGAGGGTCCATGTAAACTCCACACCTTGGAGATATTGACGGTAAAAGTTGCCGCGGCCCAAAAAGAAGCTAGCGGAATCCTCATAACTCCGAACACTGTGAGGATGGCTACAGCAGCAATATATAAATAGAGAGCCGGAACGATACGCGCGATACGACGCTCATAAAACCCGCGAATCGAGATGCGGCCGGTTGCTTCTCTCTCTTTCAGAAGGAGGGTGGTAATCAGGAAGCCGCTCAGGACGAAAAAGATGCGGACTCCCAGCCCAGTGTCGGTCAAAAACGTCCGCAAATACCACTTACTCTGAAGCCATGAATCGGGCTGAAGAGAATGGCCAAGGACAACTACCAAGATGGAGTAGGCACGTAAACCATCCAGATAAGGTATCTTCGAGGACTTGCGGGAAAGTTTGTCCATTGTCGCGATGTCACCGTTCGGCTTTGCGGATTGTCAAGCCGGATGCACCTGTTAACCTGAATGTCCATTTTGCTTGGCCCGCCACCAGAGAATATATCCCCGAGTGCCCGGCTAGCCACCTTTTTCGCTTTTGTTCCAACAGCGAAGGCCTTGTTGTCCCCGCAAAACGTCTGCCCGGATTGGTTTCGCCTTGCTGCCACAGTGCGACGGCAGATCGCAACCCACCAAGCCCGCTTTCTACCACGTTGTCCGTGCTGTCTTCGCGGACTCCTATAACGCAGTAACCCTAGAACTGGAAATAAATGAAATCGACATGCCCAAACACGCCGAAAAACACGATACTATACGCGCACGCCTGGAAGAAGAACCACCGTGCAGGAGGTGATGAAAAAGCTCGCGGCGCACGGTGTGGGTGCATGATCCACCATTCAACAACGAACATGGCAAGAATGAAGAACAGCAGGAAAGGGGCGTTCACGCGAGGTATTCCGCCTTCGTTCAGGTTGTAGAGGTTGAAATGGCCCAGCGGCAAGAAGTGAGTCACGATGTACACGGCTGAGCCCAAATCTTTAGCGCGGAACAGGACCCAGGCAACAGTAACAAGCGCAAAGGTCGAGATCCTCTGCAGGCAGGCCAATAGCATGGGGAACCGATCGAGAAACAGGAACTCGCGTACTTTCAAGCGGAGATCTGAAGTCATCTTGGAAAAGATCAAAAAGGCGCCATGGAGCGCTCCCCATGCAACGAATGTCCAATCCGCACCATGCCACAACCCACTTATGATAAAAGTTGCGAGCAGATTGAAGTAATACCTGGGAACAGCGACACGGTTCCCACCCAGAGCAATATATACATAGTCGCGGAACCAGGTTGAGAGCGATATATGCCAGCGATGCCAAAACTCCGCGACCGAGCAGCTAAAGTAGGGCTGGGCAAAGTTGACGCGGAGTTCATAGCCCATCATGCGCGCTACGCCAAGGGCTATCTCAGAGTATCCAGAGAAGTCGCAATAGATCTGAAAAGAGAATGCCAACGTAGCAACAGCGAGCTCAGCGCCTGAAAAGCTTTGGGGCGTGGAGTAGACCATTTTCACAAAACCGGCCAGCGAGTCTGCAATCACCATCTTCTTGAAGAGTCCCCAAATTGCGTGTTCCATCCCGGAGCGTACGCGCTCGAGACGAAGGCTGGGATCACGATAAAACTGGGGCAAAAGCTCTCTTGGTCTCTCGATGGGGCCAGCCACCATTTGCGGAAAGAATGCCACGTAGAGAGCGTAGTTAAGCAGACTCCTTTCCGCCGGAGCTTTTCCTCTGTACACGTCGATGGTGTAGCTCATGGCTTGGAAAGTGTGAAAGGACAGCCCGACAGGAAGAAGGGTATGAAGGAGCGGAGCGTCATAACCCAGTCCTAACCAACGGAAAAGGTCCGCGGTGGATAAGCTGAGGAAGTTGAAGTATTTGAAAACGACCAGGAGCCCGATGTTACAAAATAGGCTAAGCGCGAGATAGAGTTTCTTTGATCGATGCTCTGCACTCTTCTCGATCAGTAGACCCGCAAAATAATCAATAACCGTGATGCCCAGGATTACAAGGATATACTTGGCGTTCCAGCACATTTAGAAGTAATAGCTGGCGATGAGCAGGAGAAGTTTGCGAGGAACGCCGCGCAGGGCCAGGATGAGCACCCAGACAGCGATGAAAAAAAAGAGAAAATGGAACGTATTGAAAAGCATCTTCAGTGCTCCTCAATCTGCTTGGCAAGTAGCTTGTAAAGTGCTTCGGTGTAGATCCTGGCCCCCGCGGGATTTGTATGCCAAACATCAGAATACAAACGATTGGGATAGAGATAGTAATCTGGACCAATTAACTTGCAGGAAGTGTACCGATCGAGCAATTCAGCGAATTGACGGTCGACTTCGGGCGCAGGGGCTCTCATTCCCGCGCGTACCGGATTGGGAACGAAGTAACACTGTATCCTGTGCTCGCGAACAATGGCGTTTAGCGCGGTGAGTTCCTTGCTCTCCGGGTCGGCAGTGCGCAAATCGACTTTGTTGGGCAGGTCAGAAGTGAAATGGAAGTTGTCGGGCAGAGTTGCATTGGGAGTTTCAGCCAATTCCAAAAGCGCGTAATAGCCGCGATCCTGCTGCATTCTAGCAACATTCAACTTCGAATCGCGAATGAAGTTGAGCATGCCGCCATGCTTGCCTACGTTGGCCAGAACGCTGGCGGCGTTGCGAATAAGCTCTCTGAACGGGAAAAGGCGGTTTGCGATTGCGCCGTCGTCCGGCAATGGGTGAAGAATGTCTGACTGAATCGAGTTTCCCCAGGGATTCGTCAATAGCAGGATGTCCGGAACGTTGGATTTGTTTGCAACGATTCTCTCCAGTTGAGGCACAAACTGAGCGTTTCCCGGGTATCCCGAGTTGAAAGAAACAACGTTGAGGCCATGTTCAGCAGCCAGGGCGTCGAATTCTTCGGGGACAAATCCGGCCAGGATCCTGCTATCACCAAAGATGATAACTTTGTGGGCAGTCGAGTCAGGTGGAAATATGGACCCTCTCAACTCCCGGTCGAGCTTTGCCTGAAAGATTACTTCAGCTCCGGGAGTGAGAAATGGAAGCGCCTTGTAAAGACCGAAGAATATGGCCCAAAGAATGGCGAAGCCAAGGAAGTATCGTGCCAGGAACCAAACGACTCTACTCCCCTCCTTGAAGGGAGTGTTCGCCATAGGTGCGGATGTTTCGGCATGTTCCAAATTCAGCTCCTGCAAGTGAAAGCAAGGACAAATGCTACATCCAGCGATAATACAATTCTGTTGTCTTCGGCACCACATCCGAGTGATTCAACTTGAGACATTCTGATGCATTCGAGCGAAAATCGCTGAAGCTATTGCGTCTGCGAGAGCAATCCTCCCTTTCGCAGACAAGTGCGATGGATTCTCCCACAATTCAGGCCGAGTGGTGGGCGATCCGATGGCGGGATCGGGATTAAGAAGATTCACGTGAAGGCCGGCGATGTCGTTCCGAGCCTGTTGGCGGTATTGATCGATGGGGGCAAAGGACCCGTGATCGAAGATGAACCGATATAGAAGATTACGGACCCTCAAGTAAGCAGGAGCATCGCCGGCCACCACTCCCTCCTGATCGTATTGCGGAAGTTCCACGATTAGCGGGGAACAACCACGTTGCAGAGCCAGTTTTGCAAGCAGGCGAATATGGTGCGCATAGTAGTGGGCGCCGAAATGTCCGATACTGTCATTGATCCCCGCGACAATCACGCAGGTTGCGGCAGTTTCCTGCGACGCTGCAAGATGCTCATAAATCTTACCTGTCCGCTCGCCGGAATAGCCGAGGCTGTGAACTTGAGCAACGATGGTACGGCGGGCGAGAGCGTCACGGATGGGCTCATCCAGAACTCTATCTGCGACCCAGGAATCGCCAATGACAAGTACCCTCGTGGAAGGGTTGTCATTGACCGCGATTGGGGCGATCCTCGCATCATCCGAGTAGCGATGATTGATGGAAACCGCAACGACGGCAAGCAAGACTGCGGCGACAATTGCAGAAATTGCGGTCTTGGTTCTCATCTGGTTAGTTTAACAACTGCAAGCGCCGGCTACGGCTACGGCTCCGGTCCGCGAACCGTGTCGCTCTTGCCCGTGTCCAGGCGCCAACAGGTAGCCTGACGCGTTCCGAGCCCGCCGACAGGCGTTCCAAGGGGGTTCCCGATCTATCGGCTTCCCGGCGGGCTCAGGAAATGCACGTAGTACTGTGTATCGCCAATTTTTTGCCAGTCCGCGAGCCTGCCGAAAGACGGCGCTTTTTGCGACACAACAGCCATTACTCCGGCGCTCGCCAAGGCATTATAAATTTCTGTCTCTACACGGGGGTCCGAGACGCGCCAGAAGTCATCCACGTCTTCGGGGGGAATTTGGGCAACAATTCGAAGCCGCGCCAACCGTGCCCAGGTCATCCCATCAAATGCAGGGCCGACAACAGCCACTGCCTGGCCGGGCAGCAGTCCATCCGCATTCAAGATTTCAGCCACTTGATAGTACCTCCCTCCATGGCCTTGGAGAATGGGGAGTGGCCGGGCCAAATAGTAAACGGAGAGTCCGGCAACCATGACTGTCAGCCAGCCAGCGAACGCCAGCATTGTGATTTGGGCAAACCGCAATGAATCATGGTTTTTCGGGATGCGGATTCCAGACAAAAGCCCAATCCATATCAGGACCGCAAAGGCAGCGATGTAACGTGGCTCCAGGAGAACGAGGGAATACATGCAGATCCCAACAACGCCTGGGACGATCAGTGGCCAGCCCCTAAGGGTGCGCCGCATGCACCCGGATAAACTACGGCTCAATATAAGAAGAATCAGGTAACAAGTTATCGGGCCGGCCATAGGCTTAATGAGAATGCCGAAGAATCTCTTCGCACTCTGAACGATCACACGAAGCTGGTCTGTGAGGTTAAAACGCGTTTTAAAGCCAGCGTCCCAATATGACACGTCGTACCAGAGCGGATATGTTGCGATGAAAGGATGGCCAAATTCGAACACGTTAGGGTCATGATGGATCCTATTCAAAGGGTGTATTAAATAGGGCGGAGGAGTGGTGGAATAGAATGGGAACGTTTTCTCTCCTGCGACTAACCTAGCGTAGTTATTCGAGCCACTGTCACCGAAGGTGGGATGACCAGCAGTTTTCGAGGTAACCATAACGAGGGGAGCAGCGACGGCGCCGAAGACAAGGGCCATTACGAGCGAGTAACGAACTGCTTTTCGCCATTCGCCAACCATAAAAAACGCAACGGCCATAAGCACAAAAGCAATGGGGAACATGGCTGCCTTTGCATAATAGCCCAACCCAAGGCTGAGACCGAGCAAGAGGAACTTAGGGAGTTGCTTTGCACCGGCGCGAATCCGAAGCAAGAGACCGGCGTCAAGATAGATAAACGCCGCAACCAATAGATCCGGGAATACTCCTCGTATGCCCTTGGCCAATACCAATGCGCTCCACGCAAATAAGCTATACCCAAGCAGGGTCCATAAAGATGGTGGCAGCAGAAATATCGGTTCCCGGTCTTGTAGCTCATCAATGGGAGTGTTGGGAGGAAGGGCTTGAACCAGGAAGAACTCGAAAGCTGCCAGCGCTACCAAGAAGATAGCAAGATTTACAAGGTGTACAACGGGTAGTTCCCAGTAAGCGCTGGGGCGGATAAGTCCCCTGGCTACGCCGATCAAGAATGGGTAAAGTGGGCTCCAGTAGGGGTTAACGAGCATATGCCAATTGTGCTTTAGCAATGCGTCACTCATGTCGAGGTAGGAAATCCCGTCCGGGTCCGTATAGTTCCGTCCCGACCAGAGTTCTAGAAGCGCGAACCCTATGCAAATGCTCCATGCGCCAACCTTGGTCCGGTTCCTCTCGGCGTCCGCCCGGAGAATCTGCTGGGGTTTCACATTGAGGTTAGACGTCGGACTTCTCATTTCTTAGCCTCCGAGGCAGATGCATCACCGCCGACTCGAGAGGAGCGGCACGGTGGGGTCACACATCCTGGAAAACCTCTGTTCATACGAACTGGGCGCTCCGGCAGCCTATGGCCTGATGCAGTCCCACTATTCGCAGTACTTTCATTTGCGTATCGAGTCAGCTGCCGAGTTTAGTCAGGACCGACACAAAGTGCAGACCCCTGCCGAAAATGAAGGAGAAAGGAGCGGGGTAGAGCGGGATATCCCGGCCTATCCTCTGCTCCGCCAGGCCAGCGCCGCGATAGAGCTCCACCCATTGCTCTCTGGATAAATATGCGTATGGCAGGACTACGCCGTGCGGTCTATTACCGACCCAATCCATAAGGCGCAAGGTCCAACGGTCGAGAGCGTTTTCCGCGAGATGGTCCTTGATCAGGATGAATCTCCGGCAGACACGCGTGGCATCGCGCAGAATTGCGAGCGGATCCAGTGAATGGTGTAGAACGTCAATGAACATGCAGCCATCAAAGGATCTATCCGCAAATGGCAAATGTGCTCCGTCGAAGCCGGTGCATGGAATTGCACAGTTGGCTCGGGGGGAATACTCCACGCCGGTTACCTCGAGTCCGGGAACTGTCTGGGCTACGATCTTCGCTATGGCACCGTCCCCGCATCCAACGTCGAGCAATGTCGAGGATGCAGGAATCATTTCTTTAATTAGATCGGCGAGCATGGCAACCCGGCGTAGGTGGACCAGTTTCCCGTGCAATTTCCCAACCAACTGAACATGCTTTCTATTGGCCGTTTCGTCCCGCATAGTTCCTCTCGTGGGTCAAAATTCCCATTTCACATTCCAATATCCCAAAACATAATACGAACCGCGCGCTTGACTCATTTGATCAACGCCTACGCAGGCCGAGGATACTCAGGAAAAAACTGCTGAAGATGATTTGTGCCCCAAGCGCCAGGGAAAAGACGGAAGGCATGACAATGCGCAGCAGGCTCTCCGAGTCCATTGGGCCGAAGTTGCTTCGAGCCCAACTGGAAAGAGCGAAGATCGAGCCGGCAATTCCGGACACTATGAGCGAACCGCCAATGGCTAACCCGGTTTCAAGTTTGAGATATTTGAAGAGGCGGTTCAGCTTCGGGTCCTCGGGCAGCAGTCCCTCGGTAATTGCGAAGACTTTGGTAAATACGGCGAACGCCATCGACTGAAAGCCAACCAGCGTAAGACCAAAAGCATATAAGAGAGTATGGACGTCGAGCACAACCCCGCCGATTCGGCGAGGGCCCACCACGAGCCATAGACTGGCCGCTAATCCAGCGAGGAAGGAAGCTATGCCCGGATACAGGAAGAGCCATCGAGGGCTGTACATAAGCAGGAATCGCAGGTGACGCCAACCATCGTGCCATGTTCGCAGGTGCGGTGGACGGCTGCGCCCATCAGGAGAGAGCGTCGTCGGCACCTCGGTCACCCTCATCCTCAACAGGCTGGCCTTTACCACCATTTCGCTGGCAAATTCCATGCCCGTTGAACGGATGTCCATGCGCTCAAAACTGTCTCTGCGGAAGGCGCGCATTCCACAGTGGAAATCACGGCAAGGGGATTGAAATAAAAATCTGCCCAAAGCTGTTAGCACGGGGTTGCCGAGATAGCGGTGCAGGTGAGGCATCGCTCCGGTCTGGATTCCACCGCGAAAACGGTTGCCCATCGCCAGGTCGGAACCGGCTCTCAGCTGTTCAACAAACCGGGAAATATGGCCGAAATCGTAACTATCGTCGGCGTCTGCCATAAGGACGTAATCTCCAAGAGAGGCTTGAATGCCTCCCTTCAGAGCGTTCCCGTACCCACGGTCTCCAACAGGCACCACTCTAGCTCCGGCCGCTTGTGCGGCCTCCACGGAACCGTCATTCGATCCGTTATCCGCAACAATTACTTCGCCGCTGAGGCCAGCAGATTGCAATGACGAAAGCGCCTTTGAGACGCATATACCAACCGTCTCGCGTTCATTCAGGCACGGCAAGACGATAGAGATCTCAACGGCTCCCTTGGGGGGCGACGCATCGAAAGCACCAGATACGAATTGGGTAGACTTGCACATACGGGTCTTGCGATCGGGAAGTCTTTTTGCTTCTTAGATACATATCAATATATCGTCTATGCGTCCTATCACGATGTTTTTTCCATCCGCGGCAACGCCGAAGACCCAATCCGCCCAGGAAAATGAGGATGATCAGAGCACCCGCAGAACTGGGAGCAGAGACCGCGGCCAATATCTCCTATTCGTTCACTTGCGGTCAAGCCGGAATGCTGCAGCCTGAAAATCTCCTCTGAATCCCTCGTCCATCTCCAGTCCATGATTCATCCACCAGGCTCCGCTGGCGACCTCTGGCGTTCCCACTCGCGGCTTGCCTTCAATCGAAGTCAACTTGTACTTCGCAGTTGCATCCAGCCCCTTCAGCTTGAGAGTTGGAAATCCGCGCCCCTCTTGCGTCGAGTGGATGAAGGCAAATAGCACCGCCTGGCTCTTGTCCGCTTTCACCGTCTCCGTCGCTGAAAACTCGCTCTCATTGAGTGGCGAGATCAGCCGGTACAGATCGCCTTGCACAATCGTTGACTGGACATCCTTGTACGCTGCAATCAGCCGTTTGGCCGCCGAAGTTTCGTCCGGTGTCCACTTCTCAATGTTCGCTCCAATCCCCAGTGACCCTTGCATCGAGCTGAGCATTCTGTATTGAAGGGAAGTGGTCCGGTTGTTCAGCCAGTGCGGCGAGTCTGTGACCCACGCCATCATGATCTGGGGCGCGTAGGCATAAGTAAATCCGTTCTGCTGCGTCAGCCTGTCAAAGGGATCGGTATTGTCCGAAGGCCAAACCTCGTCAACATACTTCAGAATCCCAAGGTCCACGCGCCCGCCACCGCCCGAGCACGATTCAATCTCCACCTTCGGATGCCGCTGCCGCAACTCGGCAAGAATTGCATACAGGTTCTTCGTGTATTCCACGTAAACCTGCTTCTGCTCTGCCGGAGGTACCTGGTCCCAGCCAGGCTCGCTCCAGTTGCGGTTGTAATCCCATTTCAAGAATGCAATGTCGTTTTCAGTGAGCAGCTTGTCGAGAAAACCCAGGATGTACGCGTGCACATCCGGCCGCGCGAGGTTCAGGACCAGCTGATTGCGCTGCTGCGTCTCCGGGCGCCCCTTGAAGTTCAGCACCCACTCCGGATGGTTGCGATAGAGATCCGAGTCCGGGTTCACCATCTCCGGTTCCACCCACAGTCCAAAATCCATCCCCAGCGCGTGAACCTTGTCGATCAGAGGCTTAAGACCATGGGGAAACTTCTCCTGGTTCACATACCAGTCACCCAGACCCGCGTGGTCGTCCTTGCGCTGCCCAAACCAGCCGTCATCCATCACGAAGCGATCTATGCCGAGCGCCGCTGCCTTTTCCGCCAGCGCCATCTGTCCAGCCTCGTTCACTCCGAATTCAGTTGCTTCCCAGGAGTTGTAAATGACGGGGCGCAGTTTTGGCGTCAGGGCCTTTGGCTCCGCGCCCGCCGCACTTGCCGCCGTCGAACTCGGCAACGGCAGAATGTGCTCCAGCTCAAAGTGGTGCAGCAGCCTCGACGCTCCACCCAGGCCGTGCGGCGAATATCCGCCGTAGAAAACCGGCGTCTCGAGCGACATTCCGGGATGTAGCACATATCCGAAGTCGAAGGGGTTGAACCCTCCCGTCACGCGCACTGCGTCCAGTTGATCCCGCTCCACCGTGATCCGCCACGACCCGCTCCAGGCCAGCGCACCAAACCATACCTCGCCGTGATCTTCACTCGCTTCGCCCGCCTGCAGCGCAAACCACGGGTTTGCCTGGTGCCCGGTCGATCCGCGCCGGCTCTCGATTACGCGCGCACCGGCAAGAAGCGACTCCTGGTTTAGCGTCCACTCCCCGGCCCAACGCCCGGTCAGGTAGTTCAACGTGTACCTGGCAGCAGGCAGCGACCACGATGCGGCCGCGGCCTGCTCCACTGTCGCCGCCTCACTACCGCGGTTCTCAATCGTCGCTGACCGAGCCAGGATGCCGCTTCCCGGATCCATTGCATAGTGCAGCGTCACATAAATCGGACGGGAAATATCCTTCATCACTACGTCGAACCCGTTTGTGGTCGCCGCGTGACTCTCGTAGTGCAGTACCAGGTCACGGTTGCCGTCGGGAAAAGCGATCTTCAGCGCTGGCTCCATATACAACCCGCCGCCCCAACCCGCATACTCCTGCGGCGTATTTGTATAGGACGTATCGAACGAAGCCCACTCCGGCATTACTTTGGCTGCCGGAAAAGTGTCCGATGCGCCTAGCCTTCCGCCCCAATAGAGCTGTTGCAGCTCTCCTCGCGCATTCACGCCGAATACATACGAACTCCCGCCGCCATCAAGCCGGAAAACCTTCGTGGCTGCGTCGAACCTGCCCGGGGCGGGCTGCGCGGACGTAAAAGCAGAAGCGACAAGCAATGCAAGAACGGACGTGAGGACTTTTAACATTGGCGTGTTCCTTTGAGATTTCTTGAGACCGGCCCATCATAACACTTAGCCAACCCGGCCGTTTGCCGCCATATCGCCTCGCCAAGCGAGACGCGGTTCTTTCCTAACTAGGACTCTGACCGCATGATTTCGTGCCTTGAGTTTCTACTATCCCAGGTCCCAAAATCGGGACCTGGGGCACCCAGAGTTGGTACAACTTCAAGCGGTCAGAAACCTAGCACTACTGGAGATGCGTATGACTCCGGACTCGCTGTTACAAACAACCGCTCTTTTTCATTGGCTTTGCTCCGCGGATTCGAGCTGTTCTGGCTGAGTACTCGACATTTCAGTCGAACTGATCGCTGTTCGTTTCTCATTTCCTGAAGAACAAGCTATACTCATGCCGAAAGATGGCTGGCACGCATCAACAGCGAGTGGTATCTGCGCGCGCTTCACTCCCCGGATTTCTCCGGTGGTTCTCTGTGTTTTCACTCTGGAGTTTCGCTTGGACGGCCATCGTTGTTATGGTGGCCGTCGGAGTGTTGCGCAGACCGGGCTTTTCAGTCATGGCTCAGCAGACCCTGCAAGCTCAAGACGCGAAATCTCCCCAACAGGCTCCCGTGGAGAACCGGTCGGTACAGCCAGCACCTCCGGTTTCCCAGCAATCCTATATCAAATTTGAAGATGCGATTGATCGCTCGGGCATCCAGTTCCAGTTGAGGAACAGTGTGAGCCCGCAAAAGTACTACATCGAGACGATGCTGGGGGGCGTTGCCGTCTTCGATTACAACAACGACGGGCTGCAGGACATTTTTTTCACCAATGGGGCTCAAATCCCTTCGCTCGAAAAATCGGACCCCAGCTTTTACAACCGGCTCTACCGTAACAATGGCGATGGAACCTTCACCGACGTGACAGAAAAGGCAGGCGTGAAGGGAGTGGGCTACTCGATGGGAGTGGCCGCCGGAGATTACGACAATGATGGTTTTGTCGACCTCTACGTGGTTGGCGTGAATCGCAACCAACTCCTGCACAACAATGGTGACGGGACGTTTACCGATGTGACCGAAAAGGCCGGCGTCAGCGGCGAGATTCCCGGAGAGGGCAAGCCGTGGGCGGTGGCGGCCGGTTGGTTCGACTATAACAACGACGGGCTACTCGATCTGCTGGTGATCAATTACCTTGACTACAACATCCAAACAGCGAAGCCTTGCTCGATTGACGGTGTCCGTACCTATTGCGCTCCAGGAAACTTCAAGGGGACCGCAAACATTCTTTACCGGAATAACGGCGACGGAACCTTTACCGACGTTTCCAAGTCATCGCACATCTCGCAATACATCGGCAAAGGCATGGCCCTGGCATTTGCCGATTACGACAACGATGGATTCATGGACGTATTTGTCTCCAACGACACCTTCCCGAATTTCCTTTTTCGCAATAACGGCGATGGAACTTTCACTGACGTTGCCCTGGAGGCGGGCGTTGCATACACCGCAAACGGGGGTGTTGTGGCTGGAATGGGAGCGGATTTCCGCGATCTGGATAACGATGGACTTCCGGACATATTTCATACGGCAATGTACGGAAACACTTTTCCCATTTACAGAAATAACGGCGGACAGTTTGAAGAAATGACCGAGGTTGCCGGAATAACCGCATTCAGCCGCCGCATGACGGCATGGGGCACCGGCGCATTCGATTTCGATAACGATGGACTGAAGGATTTATTTGCAGCGGGCGGCGCCATTCTCGACAACGAAATGGAGGTGCTGCATCGGCCGACGAAGATTCCCAACGGATTGTTGCGCAACATGGGCAACTTCAAGTTCAGCGACGTCAGTTCAACGGCCGGAGCCGCTTTCATCGATCCGCGGTCTCATCGCGGGGCAGCATTTGGCGATTTCAACAACGACGGGAAGATCGATATCGTAGTCTCGACGCTGAATGACAGACCGCAGTTATTCCTGAATCGCACGTCGAATTCAAATCACTGGATCTTGCTCAACCTGGTGGGAACCAAAGATAACCGGGATGGGTTGGGAACAAAAATCAAAATCACAACCTCGGAGGGCGTGCAGTATAACGAGGCCACAACAGCTGTCGGCTACAGTTCGTCGAGTGATAAGCGTGTCCACTTTGGATTGGGCAAGGCGACGACGATCGACAAGATTGAGCTCTGGTGGCCAACGGGAGTGAAACAAACTCTGACCAACGTCAGAGCCGACCAGGTTCTCACCATCGTGGAGGGACGATAGTTTCTCCATGTGCCGTGCGAAATCGCGGTGTTATCCGGTATGCACTGGGGCTGGTTCCGGCTCATCTACCTTCATGATCCGATCAATCGCCGGACGATCGATCCGCTGTACGATCCGGCTTGGCCATCGGATCTCGACGTGGGCGATCTCAGTTTCCGCGCCCAGCCCGAAGTGCACCCTCCGATCGCCGGATGACATGAACCCAACGCTTGTCGTCACATGGTTGTAGAGTGTTCTCCCTGAGGCCGTCACCACTTTGATTGACGCGCCGATCGCGCTTCGATTGCTGGTGGCGCCGCGCAAGTCGAACATGATCCAGTGATTCTTCACCAGAGCGTTGTTCATAAGAATGCGCGGCTTCTCGCCGAGGGACGTCACTACCAGATCGAGGAAGCCGTCATTGTTCAGATCGACAAAAGCAGATCCCCGCTGAAAACCGATAAAGCCGAAATCCGGGCCCATATCGCCGGTTACATCTTTCAGCAATTTGCCGTCTGCATTCGCAAACATCGTGTCGTGCTGCTTGGCCGAAGCGCTTAGATTGTCCACGTCGCCGTTCGCGGAGTAGATGTCTTTCCATCCATCGTTGTTGTAGTCGATGAAGCCAATGCTCCACCCGGACAGGTTGCGGCTTAGCGATCCGAGCTTTGAGGGCCAGGTTATGTCGCTGAACGATTTGCCGCCCTGGTTCTTCATCAACCCAAAGACCTGACCGGAAAGATCGTTGTAGACGATATCCACCCAGCCGTCATTGTCGAAGTCCCTGGCATCGGAACCCATACCGGAGACGGAGGATCCCTGGCTATTGTAGGCAACTCCGAATTCCAATCCGCTTTCCTTGAACGTGCCGTTACCCTGGTTGAGGAAGAGGAAGTTCGGTTCCGTATCGTTGGCTACAAAAACATCCATGAATCCATCGCCGTTGAAATCGGCAATCGAAATGCCCATACCCTTACCCAGCGCTGAGCCGATGCCCGAGGCCTCAGTAACATCTTCAAAGCGGCCGTGGCCCAGGTTGCGGTAAAGTCTGGATGCGACACTCTTGTAAACCGTGGGACTGCAGTACTCATCCCGTCCCGGAGCCATGAAACATTCCTTGTCTGTGTCCGGAGTCCAGGTCGTGTAATTGGTGACGAGCAGATCCAGCCGTCCGTCGTTATCGTAGTCGAACCATGCGGCGCCTACGCTCAATACATTTTCCGGCTTGTGGTCCAGACCGGAACCGGCGGTGACATCGGCGAAAGTTCCGTCACCGTTGTTGTGATAGAGGGTATTGCTGCCGGCATTGCAGATAAAAATATCGTCGCAACCGTCGTTGTCGTAATCGGCGACAGCCACGCCAAAGCAAAAACCCAGATTCCTGCCCTCAAGACCGGCCTTTGCGGTCACGTCTTCGAAGGTGCCGTCGCCCCTGTTGCGCAGAAGGCAGTTAAAGAATTCAGGGGCGGTCTTCTTCAACTCCGGCAGCTTGGCTCCGTTCGTGAAAAACAGATCCATGAAGCCGTCGTTGTTGTAGTCGATTGCGGCCACGCCTCCGCACATGGGCTGAGGGAAGTACTTCCTGCCCGTGAAGTCGTTGTT
>Ga0181520_10001065_pt1 | contig 57451 bp, 45 predicted proteins | sample PEATcosm2014_Bin_29_FD_132451 | JGI IMG/M metagenome (GOLD analysis project Ga0181520, IMG submission 132451) | Peatland microbial communities from MTU Mesocosm Facility, Houghton, MI, USA - PEATcosm2014_Bin02_30_metaG | ecosystem: Environmental > Terrestrial > Soil > Wetlands > Peat | place... | reverse complement strand
GGCGTGATTTTGCATTACGGCGACGACGACGATGACAATGACGACAATGACGACAACGACAATGACAATGACAACGACGACGCCACGCCGCTCCTCGGTTATGACGACGGCGACACAATGCCGGATTTCACCTTGACGTCGAACGGCGGCGCGCCGGTTTCGTTGTCCGCCTACCGGGGCCGGATCGTGCTGCTCGATTCGTCGGCGATGTGGCGCCGCTATTGCCGTTACGAAACGCCGTTGCTCGAAACGCAGTTTTACCAGCCGTATCAGAATCAAGGCCCGGGCTTGATGGTGCTGCAACTGCTTGGGCAGGACTGCAACTACGCCACGCCGACGGTCGCGGAACTACAGGCCTGGGGGGGGACTACGTACGGCCTCGCTTTCCCCGTGCTGGCCGATGCGAACTTCCAAGTCGGCAACCAGATCAACGACGGCGGCATCCCGTTCTTCTGGGTCCTCGACGCAAATATGGTGATCGTCGCGAAGTCGGACGACGGCGGCAATTATCACGATTTGTCGTATTTCGGCCCGATCGTTCGCCAATTGCTCGGGCTCGGCGAATAATCGGCGCGCAAACGCCCGCACTTGTCGGGAAAATCCGCGGCCGGCGCCGCTAACCATACGACGAGCAAAACGCCGCCCGGGCGGGACAGCAGCCGGCGGGAAACAAGATGAAGCGCCGGATATGCCGGACCAGGATTGGCTTTGGCTTTTTCCTGTCGTCAGGGAGGACGACATGAGCGCAAACCTGTTGCGGAAACTGATCGCGGACGCGCGGGCGGCGGGCACGCCGGAGAACTTCGAAGCGGTCCGGCAGGCGGGCCTCGCCGCGGAGAGGTCCGGGGAACTGACTGAGGACGACTTCGGGAACATCATGCGCGCCGTGTAGCGGGCCTCCCAGAAATACAGGTATTTTGTAATGTCGGATGAGTGAAACGGATCGGCGTGGATCGCCGCATGTCGGCGGAGGCGGGAGGGGGGGCTCAAAACTAGCGTTCGGCCAGATGCCCGCACGGTGCGGGCGTGCGCGCCAAGGGAGCGCCGACGAACGCGCGTCGCGGCGGCTTTTGGCCTTTCCGTGGCGACTCTGTGGTGACTCCAAAAAAAAGGGGCCGCGCCGCATTGGCGCACCCCCTTGTTTTCATTGCTCCACAGGAGGGACTCGAACCCCCGACCAATCGGTTAACAGCCGATCGCTCTACCGACTGAGCTACTGTGGAATAATTGCAAGGACCAGATCAAAATCAGGCGCTTCTTATAACGAATTCAGAGCACCGAAGTCAAGGGCAGAAACAGGGCGAGAAATGCCCATTCGAATTGTTCGCGTCTTGAGGCTGCGGGTCCCTCAACACAACGGCCCCGAATACACCGGAAGCACGACAACCAAACACGTTGCAAGGCCGTGGACGGTCGTTTGGTCAAAGGACCATGTGTCACGGAGTGATGCCGCGTTGCGCGAGCGGCAGACAAGAAAAGCGCGGCATCCGGCGATTTCTCGCCGAGAACAGTTTCGTTCGGTAGAGCGATCCCGCTCCGAGCGGGATTGGTCGGGGGGTCGAGTCCCTCCGGTGGAGCAACGACAGCAAGGGGTTGCGCCAGTTCGGCGCGGCCTGCGTCACCTGTTCCGCGGGCCAAAAGTGCCTGGCCGGCGCGTGCGTCTGCGACGCAACGAGCTGCCCGAATGGAACCGGCGGGCGATGGTTCAAGACGGTCCGCGGCGCGTGGCGTGGCCGCGGACGCGGCGCGTGGCACGTCGCCAACGCCACGTCGTCAGCCCGGCTTGACGGGCGCCGCCGGTGGGGCGTGTAATACGTCGGCATCCGTCTTTCCGGCCGCGCGGAAAGCAGCAATCACGACGAAAAGACTTTATTGGACGCGGGGGAGACCGCTATGCCTCAAATCTTTCGTCTCGCGTTTGTCGCTTTTCTTGCTTTGGCGGCGGCCCTTTGTTTGCCGGCATGCGGCGGCGGCAAGGGCCGCACCACGATCAACAATTACTTCGATGACGATAACGACGACGCGTCGCCCGCTGACGACGACGACAATGACGCCTCGCCAGGCGCCGACGACGATAACGACGACGCCTCGCCGGCCGACGATGACGACGACGACAATGACAACGACGACAACGACGACGATGACTCGGCGGACATTTTCGGTTTGACCGGGACGGCCAACGGCAAATATCCGATTCGACTCGCCGCGAACACGCAGTACGATTTTGCGTTCTACGTTTTCAATTCCGACGGCGGCGGGATCGCGATCCAGAAAGTCGATATCTCGCTGCCCAACAAGTCCTACGGGTTGAACGCGGGCGACTTGCAGGCCCCGGCGGCGTTGCACCCGACCCTCGGCAGTTGGAAAGTCAGCTATTCGGCGGTGACGGCGACAATCACCTGGGAGTTCGAAGACGCGAGCACGGCGGAGGACGTCGGCGACATCCGGGAAGGCGAAATGCTGACCTTCAGCTTCGACGCGACGACCGACGGCGCCGCCACCGACGGCTTTGCCTGGACGCTGACCGGCGACGACCCGGCGGCGACCTTCGTCTCGGGCGTGTGGTTGTTCGGCGGCAGCGCGCCGGACGACGACAGCGCGCCGGACGACGACAGCGCGCCGGACGACGACGCCGCGCCGACGTGCCAGAGCGTCTATAACGAGCTTTACATTACCTGCGGCGACACCTTCAAAGACGCAAACGGCGACGACATTCCGGAGGCCGAGGTCGTCCTGTCCTGCACCGAGAACGTCAACGGCTACGGGCTGAGCGGCGCCATCGCCCAATGCATCATCGACAATCCGGGCGCTTGCGCGAAAATCGCGGCCTGCATCGAGGCCGTCATCGGCGGCCGGCCTCGCCGCGCCGGGGGGCGGGGCGCGTAACCCGTTCACGACCGGCGTCCCGATTGCGCGAATCGCAGAAACGCGCCCGGCGTAAACAACGCGGGGCTCTGTGCTGCGCTGTCGTCGCCAGGGCCGTGTCCTTGCCAGTTGCCGGGTCAGCGCCAGCAAGCGGCCGGTCTCCGCGTCGGCGAAGATGATCCTGCCGCACTTGCCCGGCCAGTTGCTCGGTCATCGTGTCCCTTCTCGCGTCGAATTACTTCCGGGGGCCTGCCGGTCTCAGTACGATTTCTTCGATCTCCCGCGGCTCGCCAACGGTTGACGTCAGTTTCACCACGGTCGTCGGTCCGTAATTGACCACGGCTTCAAAACCAGGCGACGCCCACCGTCCAGCGAATTCGTCGACCGTTTTTATTTCCGTTTCAATTCCGCCCGCCGGCGAACCGACCATTTCGACGGCCCAAGGTCTATCGGGCATCTGCGGCAGCGCCACCGCGGCGGACTGCCCGGGCGACAGCCATCCCACGAGACGGCCATCATGGTTGACGACCGCTTTTGAGTCTGGGCCGGAACTCAAAAAATAACCGGGAATCCGAATATCCGCCGGCGTCGCCCGAATGCCGATGTTTTCTCCGTACTTGCGAAACCAAATCGTCGCCTCGGACGCCGCCACATCATTCAACAAGACTCGCACAGGCGTGTATTGCGCCAAGAATTCCGGCTCGCCCGCCAATCGTCGCCCGACGAAAAAACACGGTTCGAAATCGCCAACCCCGAAAATGATCATGTCCGGTTTTTGGCGGAGTATGTATTTTGCGTCGCCAAACTCGTGCGCGAGATATCCCCGCCCGATATTTTCCGGCGGATGGCGCGCGATGTAGTCGTCGTTTAGGCCGAGCATATCGAGCGCCGGCAACTGCGACCAATACGGAAGGCACCCGGCGGCGGTCACGGCGATCAGCGGCCGTTGCGCCTCAAACGCGGTTTTGAGCAGCAAGCCGAGCTTCTTCCCGCGCGGCACGACCAGTTCGTGCTTGGCGAGCGCGATTTCGGGAACGCGCGGTTGCTGGATGACGAAAACCGCCAGCAGCAGCGCCAAAAAAATGACAAAAGCGGCGCGAACGATCGGCGGTCGCCGTTGCAGCGTGAGCCAAGCCAGCCGCACTCCGTCAATTGTCGCATAGGTGAACATGACAATAATCGGCATAAAATGCCGCCAACCCAGCGCGATATCGCCTCCAATGACAATGAGATACGACGCCCAACATCCCAGCATCGACAGCAGCAACGCGGCGCGGACTCGCGTTTCGCGGACGATCAGGCCGGCCGTCAACGAAAGGATGCCAGTCAGGGCGAACGGCGCCAGGGCCAGCAACCCGCGCGCGACATACTCCAACCCTTCGGTCAAGTGGTGCGCGGAGGGCGAGAGTTTGACCCGGGCGGTGTTCGGCAGGACGTCACCGTAATAGCCTACGCGAAAGGCGATCTGTCCGCCATAGAACAAGATAGGGAACGCCAATAGCAAGGCCGTTTTTCGCAGTCCGTCGCGGCGGTCCACGCCAAGCCAGCGGGGAATCAACACGAGGCCGGCAGCGGCGGCGAAAATCGGGCCATCCACACGGGTGATCGAAAGCAGCCCGAACAGCAAGGACAATAAAGCAACGGCGGCTATCGCGGCTTTCTCTCGCTCCGCGACGAGAAAACACAACGGAATCGCAGCGGCGAGCAAGGCGGCAACGAGAGGTTGCTCCAGCCCGCCAATCGCCCGGATCGCGACCGGCGCGGCCAAACAGTAGAACGACAGGCCGACCGCCAGCGGCGCCCAAACCGTTTTCAAACGATCCAGCTTCAAACCCCACGACAGCGTGGCAATCAGAGCGGCAACAACGCCGGCAACGCCGAGGATTCGGGCGGCATCGACCAAATCTGCGCCGCACGCGCCGAGACTCGCGATCGCCAGCACCCATAATAAGTTGGAGTATCCCTCGACCGGGCGGCCCGCGGTCCAGGTCAAACCCTGGCCGTGCAACAGCCGTTGGGCATACCGCAGGGAAATGAGCGCGTCGTCATCCAAAAACGGCAAATACTGCAGGGAGTGTGCGACCAACAAAATCGTGAAGAAACCGCCGAAAAACAAAAAGACCAAGGCGGCTCTGACGTTGGGTCGCATCGGGACGTTCCTCGCAGTCGGTGCACTTGTCGAAGCGCGGTCATATATAGCACTTCGCCCGGAGCGGCGACAGCCGCCGAACGTCCGCTGCCGCGGTTGACGGGGACGGAGCGCGGGCGTGTAATCGGAGTGTCAGTCACTTTCCGAGCGACCGGAAAGCAGTCGTCAGGCCGACGGGACAAATGAACGCCGGGAGGATTTCATGATCAGGCAGTGGTTTTTCGTTATGATTGTTTTCCTGGCGTTCGGCTTTGCCGTTGCGTGCGGCGGCGGCGCGGGCAGCATCGCGAGTTCGAAATACCATGGCGTCAAGGCCGCGGGCGTCCCTGGTTACGCTGACGGCGACACAATGCCGAATTTCACATTGGTTTCGAATAGCGGCGCGATGGTGTCGCTGACCGATCACAAGGGCAAGGTCATCCTGCTGCAGTTGGCGGCGATGTGGTGTCCGGTGTGCCAAGGCGACACGCCGCTTCTGGAAACGGAATACTACCTGCCGTACCGCAATCGAGGCCCGGGCTTCGTCGTTCTGCAATTGCTCAACTCGGACGACTTCGACAATACGCCCTCGGTGAGCGAGCTGGAAACGTGGGCGAGCGACTACGGCCTGACCTTTCCGGCGCTGGCCGATGACGGAACGGTCTTCGGCGCGATCAACCCGGGCTATGTCCCCTATTACATAGTGCTGGACGCCAACCTGACGGTCGTCGCGACATCGGACGACGGCGGCAATGAATACGGGCTTTCGTATTTCGACCCGTTCGTTCGCGATCTTCTCGGCGGGTGAGATCGGATCGCGCAAGACCAGGGCCGGTCCGACCACGCCGGCGGAACGATGGCCGCTGCCAGAAGCCAGTCGGCGATTCTCGCGGCTTGCCACGCCAGAACGAATGGCGGCGGAGGAAGCATCTGTCGCCGCCCGGCGTTGGCGCGGCGCCTGGCATTTGTCTATAATTCGCCATCTCAGGAGGATGCGATGGCGGAGAAACAACGGCATTTGTTGGGCCGCGTGTTCGAGGAAGAGGCGCTCGCTCTATTGTTCTTCGTCGGGCTGATGTGGCTGGTCGAAATTGTCAATGTGGCGATCTTCCGGGGCGGCCTGTGCAACTTCGGCGTTCGGCCGCGGTCGCTGGGCGGTTTGGCCGGCATCGCGTTCGCGCCGTTCTTGCACGGCGGCTTCGCGCATCTCTCGGCGAACACCATGCCGTTTCTGATCCTCGGCTGGCTGACGATGGTGCGCCGCATCGGCGATTTTTTTCTGGTGTTTTTCTGGGCGGCGCTCGGCAGCGGCCTGGGCGCGTGGCTGTTTGGCGCCGCGAATTCGGTGCACATCGGCGCCAGCGGCGTGATCTTCGGGTTCCTCGGATTCTTGCTGTTGCGCGGCTGGTTCGAACGACGCCTTCTTTCGCTGCTGTTTTCGCTGGCGATCGGCGTTCTTTACGGCGGCATGATTTGGCAGGTCCTGCCGTCGCAACCGGGAATCTCCTGGCAAAGCCATCTTTTCGGTTTTCTCGGGGGCGTGTTCGCCGCGCGGCGGGCAGGGCAGGCGCGGCGCGCCGGCGCATCCAGCGCGCAGTGAACAGCGAGCAGTGAACAGCGAGCAGTGAACAAAGAACAATGAACAGTGAACAATAGGATTCGCTTTTTTCTCGCGCGGTCGCGAGTTCGGGAATCGAACCTCGCTAAAAGTGAATCACGCGGGGCGGCCGGCGTGGTGGACGATCGCCTGGCGGCGACTTACTTTGTGAAGCGATTTTGCGTCCGGCAGGGAGCCGGGGCGTGAACCCATCCATCGGGAGGACGGCATGCAACCGAACATTCATCTCAACTGGTTGGCGATTGTAGTGAGCATCGTCGCGAATTTCGCGCTCGGCAGCCTCTGGTATGGCCCGCTGTTCGGCAAGGCCTGGATGAAGGAAATCGGCATGTCGGCCGACAAAAAACCGACGCGGGCGGAAATCGTCAGGGCGATGGGCCTCAATATCTTCGGCACGTTGCTGATGGCCTACGTTTTGGCGTGGAACGTGGCGGGCTGGCGGCCATCGGCGTGGAACGCGGGCGAGGACGGCTCGCCGGCGGCGTACGGGTTCTTCGCCGCCTTTTTCTCCTGGCTCGGGTTCGTTGTGCCGGTGATGCTGAACAGCGTTGCGTTCGAACGCCGCAGTTGGAAGCTCTTCGGCATCGGCGCCGGCTGGCAGCTCATCGGCCTGGTCGTCATGGGGATGATCCTCGCCTATTGGCGCTAGCTCAACTTCCCCATCTCAAAAGAAAATAGCGTGCGATTCGTCACGAATCGGGGCGGAGGAGATCGTCGCGACGACGGAGGCCCGGTTCGGCCCGGCGCAACGCATTGGGGTGGCGGCGGTTTGCCTCGCAAAAACTCGTGATCCAAGTTCACAAAAAGTAATTCGACGTTTCTTTTTCTCGCTTTCATCGAAGATTCTAGATTAAGTAACTTACTGTAACTAACTGAAAACGTTAGCAATCAATAAAGTTCACTTGTTGGCTCGGATTTTGAAATAACTAATCATACGGTCCGGAAAGGAGGGGCTGAAAAAATCCGCGCCGGCGCATGTCCGCCCGCGACCCGAAGCCCTCGGCATCGGCGGACGACCGCGCGACGCGTGAACGGCGGCGCACAGACCGGCAGGATTGGCACAGCGCGTGGCCGAAAAAACGGGCTGTGTTCGCCGGTCCGCCGCCGAAAAAAAGAACGGCAAGATTGAGGCGAGCGAGGCGGCGGAAAAGCGTTTCCCCACGGAGCCTTGTCGATTCCAGCGAGGCCTCGAAGTGAGGGTTGTGACGGTAAGTATTTGAAATTGCGCCGATGAAAAAAATACGCTGATTGTCCCGGACTACGTATTGCGGGCTCCAATCAGACAAAGCAAACGAAGGAGAAAGTTCCATGCTGGAGTCTGTGGTCAACACGGGTATTTTTTGCGCCTTCTGCCTCCTCTTGGCGACGATGCGCCGGTATCAGGATCTGGCGCGCGACCATCGTCGCCGCCTCGACGAAGGCCGTGTGCTGGAGCTCGTCAACAAAGGCCGGCGCGCCGAATCCGGCGACGTTGAGCCGAACGGGGCGCTCGACGCGAAATGGCGCCGCGACCCGCAAGCGGACGCGGAAGCTGTCCTTCGGCCGGCCATGAAACGTCATGGCACGCGGTTCAAAACCTTGCCGGCGTTCGAACTCGGGGCGGACCCGTACTACGTCAAGTTGAACCAAACGAGCCGGTCCCGGCGCCAGGAAACAGCGTAAATCGCAACCGCGCAATCCTGTTTTTCACGGGTGCGGCGGCGTTCGGCGCGACGGCGCCGCGTCGGACGCCGCCGCCTTCCGACAAAGGAACCCACTGACATTTCGCGAAACTTCCGACTCGGCCCGGCCGCGAAAAATGCCGGGACCGCGAGTTGGGCAAGGAGATACGAGGGTGTTTGCACTGGCGATCGAAACGGCGATGGTTCTGCTCGTCCTGTGCGGGTTGGCGGCGACGCGACCGGTCGGAAAAAGTACCAGAGCATGGCGGAACCGGCGCCGGCAAACCGCCGCCGGCGTCGCCCGCTTGGCGCCGCCGTCTCTGCCGCCCGCCGCCGCCTTGCGGCGCGGGCAAGCGTCCGGGGCGCCTTCGGCCCGCGAGGCGGGGCGGGATCGCCGCCGCCGTCATTTGGTCAACGCGCCGCCGCGGTCGCAGCCGGACGGAAAGAACCCGCCGGCCGGAGCCGGCCCGTTGCCGCCCAGGACCGGTGCGGCGGCCGACGCCGAGACCGAGCGGCGCCGCGAGGCGCTGGAGCGCACGTTTTTTCACGACGTGCTCAACACGGCCAGCGGGATTCAGGGGTTGTTGACATTGATGGCGAGCGACGACGCGGCTCCCGACAAGGCGGCGGTGCGGCGCGTCTTGAAGCTGTCGAATGCGCTGATCGGCGAGATCAAAAGCCACCGGCAATTGCTGGCCGGCGAACGAAATGAATTGACTCAGAAGCCGGTGACGTTTGCGCTGGACGATGTGCTGCGCGACTTGGTGGAAATCTACGAAAAACAAACGGTCGGCCGCGACAAATCGATCGTTCTGGACGTCGTTGCGCCGACGGCAATGCAGACCGACCGGACGCTGCTCTCGCGGGTCGTCGGCAATCTCGTCAAAAATGCGCTCGAGGCGACACCGCGGCACGGTCGGATCGCCATAACGGCGCGGCCGGAGGACGACGACGTGGTAATTTGCGTGCGCAACGACGCCGTGCTGGACGAGGCGACGCGGGCGCGACTCTTCCAGTCGTCGTTCAGCACCAAGGGTCCGGGTCGCGGCGTCGGACTCTGCAGCGTACGGCTCTTCACCGAACGTTTCCTCGGGGGCGCCGTCGCCTGCCGCAGCGCCGCGGGCGAGGGCACGCGCTTCGAGGTGCGCGTGCCGCGGGTATTGGAGCCGCGCGCCTGGGGCGGGATACGCCAGGAATGGGCGGCGACGCAAGCCGGGATGCCGTTTCAATGTGGACGAAGCTAGCGAATAATAGGCGCTGTTCGCCGGCCCGATCGTTGGGCAATTGGCGTGAGGTTGCGGTGATGCACAGACGGCTCCGCGCAGTTTTTTGGGCGTGCTGGTTCGCGGTTTTTGCGATCTCCTGCGCCAAACACGACGTCGTCGACCCGGCCGCCGAGACCGCGCCGGCCGCCGCGCGGCGGGTGCTGATCCTGCACACTTCCGACGAGCATTCACACCTGCTCGGCGTCGGCCCCGAGGTCGACGACTACCCGACGCCGCGCGCGGGAACCGGCTTGCTGAAGGGCGGCGTGACGCGGCGGGCGACCGTGCTGCGGCGCGAACGGGAGTGGGCGGAGAGCCGCGGCATCCCGAGTCTGACAGTGTCGTCCGGCGACAATATGATGGGCACGCTGTTCCAGGCGAGCCTGGCGAAGGTTTCGGCCGATTATCGCGCCATGCAAATGCTCGGCTATGACGTCGCGACGTTCGGCAACCACGACGTCGAGCTCGGACCGCAATTTCTCGCGGCGACGTTGAAAGTTGCGTTCGATCACGGTGTGAAATTTCCGTTCGTCGCTTCCAATATTCACTTTACCGGGCGAGCGCCGGCGCCCGACTCGGCTGCGGCCGCCATGCTGTGCGAATCCGGCACGGATCGATCAAAACCGATGCAACGTTTGTTCATCAAGGAACTGCCGAATGGATTGCGCGTCGGTTTTCTCGGCGCAATGGGCGCCAACGCGGCCGTCGACGCGCCCGGGAAGGCGCCCGTGCATTTCTCGCTGCCGCCGTCGGGTGACGAGAACGACGTCAACGGCGTGCTGGCGGCGCTCTACGCCGAACTTACGCCGCTGGCGGCCCGTCTGCGCACGGTCGAACGCGCGGACCTCGTGGTGCTGTTAGGCCATACCGGCGTCAATTTGACGGCGCCGGAGAAAGGCGAAAGCTGGCGCATCGCGGCAAACGTGCCGGGCATCGACGTGGTGCTCAGCGGCCACACGCATTTCCAACAAGCGCCGTTCGTCGTGCGCAACAAGAAGACCGGGCGGAAGGTGTTCGTCGCCGAACCCGGCTGCTACGGCAAGGCGGTCGGCCGCTATGTGTTCGCGGTGGGGCCCGGCGGCGTCACGCTCGATCCGGCGCGCGACGAGCATGGCTATTTCGCGCCGGTCGACGATACGAGTCCGCCGACCGACGCCGCGGCGTTCGGCTCGTTGTTCGACGAGTCGATTCGCTCGCTCGAAACCGACGAAGAATGGCCTGGCGCCGGCCGTTCGATGCTCGAACGCACGGTGATCGACATCGAAGGCCGGCTGATCGTCAATCACACGCCCCCCACGGGCTATTTGTTCTTCCGCCCGCTCGGCGCGACGCGCTTCAATGTCACGTTGAATCCGCAACCGGCGCACGAAAGCGGCATGCTGCGCCTGGCCGCCGACGCAGTGCTCGACGGCGCCGAGCGCGCCGCCGGCCCGACCACTGCCGCCGTCACCGCCGCCGGCGTGGTCCGCGACGGCATCTGGGAGGGTTACACGGGCCGCGTTTCACTGGCTGATGTGTTCCGCGTATTCGCGCTCGGCCAGTCGCCGGAGCGGCAGGGGCCGGATTACGCGACGCCCGGTTACCCCCTGACGCGTTTCGCCGTAAGCGGCTTCGAGTTGCTGCTTTTGCTGGAGGGCGGCCTGTACTACTCGCAGACGATCGATTCGGATCGATTCCTGTTGCCGGCGGGCGTCAGCTTCGAATATTCGCCGAAGCTGTTGGGCGTGCCCGTGATCACCCGCCTGGCGATCAACGGCGACCGCGACGAGCCCGATCGCGCGACGACCGTGATTTTCGACTTGAAAAGGTCGCCGTGGACGCTGGGCTGGAAAATCAACCCGTTCAAGACCTATTACACGGTCGCCATGGACTCGTATTTGGCGTCGTTCGTAGCGGCGTCGGGGCTGATCAAGATGCGCGATCCGAGCAATCTGCGGCGCCTGTTCAAAACCCCCACGGAAGCCATCGTCCGGCGCGCGGACCGCAGCGAAGTCAAAGCCTTCGAGGCGCTGGCGGTGTTCATCGCCGAATTGTGCGCCAAAAACCGCGGCTTCATTCCGGAGCGTTATGCCGAGCCGGACCCGGCGCGCGCAGTCGCGCGCCGGGCCGTGCCGAGCCGATGAAAACCGCAAAGGAACGAGGACCGGCTTCGCTTCGGCATGACCGGAGTTTGGGACCGCGAATTCACGCGAATGCACGCGAATGGAGATTGGCAGGAAAGGTGTTGGGAACCGCGAATGATCGTGCGTGCACGCGAAAGCATGTCACCTGTGCTTTTTCGCGTGAATTCGCGTGCATTGGCCGTTAGCTCTAGAAAATTCTGCGTTTCGGCGGATCAACTCGCATTGCGTCTCATTAGTGTTTGCGGCCGTAATTTCGCGGTTAACCGGTGTTCGCCCGTCTTGACGCGACAAGCTCGACGGCATAGCAATATTATGTTCAAAGTTTACCGTTCCCGGAGATTCGACGAGGTTCGGGGCGGGCACGAAAATGACGCCCGAAAACACGGGCAGGCGCGAGACCGCGAGCGGTATGGAAAAGTACGTTTGCAGCATCGATTTGGGCACCTCCACGGTCAAAGCCGCGTTGGTCGACGAACGCGGGACGATCGTCGGCCTGCAACGCAACGCCGTCCCGGCCGGCGACGGCTCGCGCTTCGACGCGGCGAGCCATGCCCGCCTCGCGTGCGACGCCGTGCGCGAGGCGCTGGCGGCGGCGGGGATCGCGGCGGCGCAGGTCGAGGGCGTCGCGATTTCGAGCCAACGGGCGACGGTGGTCCCGATCGGCCGCGACGGCCGCCCGGCGGGCGACGCGATATCGTGGCAGAGCACGGATTGCGCGATCGCGATGGACCGTTTCGTCGAAGCGTTCGGCGCCGACCGGTTTCACGCCCTAACCGGGCTCCCGCCGAGTTGCTTGTGGTCTTGCGCCAAAATCCTCGGCCTGAAAACGAATGAGCCGGAACGTTTCGCCGCCACCGCGAAATTCGCGCTGTTGCACGACTACGTGCTGCGCGAACTCGGCGCGACGGATTTTTTCACCGATCCGTCCAACGCTTCGCTGACCGGCCTGCTCGACCTGGGCACGCGCGCCTGGGCGCCGGATCTTTTGTCGGCCAGCGGTCTCGCCGCCGAGCGACTGCCGGTCATCGCGCCGCCGGGCGCACGGGCGGGCGGCATTTCGGCGTCGGCCGCCGCCGCAACCGGGCTGCTCGCCGGCACGCCGCTGTTCGTCGGCGGGGGCGATCAGCAGTGCGCGGCGCTGGGCGCGGGCGTGGTCGCGCCGGGCGAAGCCGCGCTGTGCCTGGGCACCGCGGCGGTGGTCAGTTGCCCGATCCGCCGGCCGGCGCACGGCCAGGGCGTGTTCTGCACCGTGCATCTGCCGCCGGACGCCTGGGTGCTCGAAGGGATCCACAACGCCTACGGCGCCTCCATCGGCTGGGGCGCCAACGTGTTGTGCGCCGGGTCGCACGACGATCTCGAGGAACTGGCCGGCGCGGAGGCGCCCGGGCCCGAAGCGCCGTTCTTTCTGCCGTTTCTCGCCGGGATCGGCTCGCCGGATTTCGCCGGCGGCGTGAAGGGCGCGTTTTTCGGTCTGACGTTGGCGCACGGGCCGCGCGACCTCGCCGCGGCGACGCTGGAGGGAATCGCCTTCGAGACGGAGCGTATTCTCGAGGCGATCGACGCCTACGTGCCGGTCCGCCGGCTGCGCATCATCGGCGGCGGCGCCAAGCTCGGGGCGACGACCCGCACGTTGGCCGCCGTGTCCGGGCGCGAATTGCAGTTGAGCCCCATCGTCGAGGCGTCGCTGCTGGGCGCGGCGGCGATCGGCTGGGCCGGGGCGGGGCGGCATCGCGACCTGGCGGCGGCGGCGCAGGCGCTGTCGATCGCGGCGGAGCGGCCGTTGCGGCAGCCGGCCCGCCGTGGCGTTCGGGCGCGTTATGTGCAATATAAAAAGCTCGTCGAGGTCGTAAAACAAATCGCCAAGCCGGCGGACGCGCCGCCGGCGGAGCAGTGACGATGGCGCACGAACCGCTCGCCCACATCGACGCCGCGGAACTGGACCGCATCCGTACGGAAGCGATCGATTTCGCCGGCGTCGGGTTGTACCGCTACAAATTCGACGGCGCCATTCTGTTCATCGACAAAGGCGCGCTGCGGATTCTCGATCTGGCGGACAAGTATCCCGACCCGGCGGCGCTCGTCGGGACGGACATCTCGCGGCTGATCGAATACCGGGGCCCCCGCGAAACCCTGCGCAACCAACTGCGCCGCCACGGACACGTCCGCGATTTCGAATATCACTTTCGCACGCTGACGGGCGAGGACCGCTGGGCGCTGCACGATTCGTACATCGTCAAAGACGCCAAGACCGGCGAGGAGGCGATTCAGGCGATCATCCGCGACATCACCGAACGCAAGCGGCACGAGGAAGCGCTGCGCGAGAGCGAGCAGCGCTGGGCGACGACGCTGGCGAGCATCGGCGACGGGGTGATCGCGACCGACGCCGAGGGCCGGATCGTGTTCATGAATCCGGTGGCGGAATCGTTGACCGGCTGGCCGCTGGGCGAGGCGGTGCAGAAACCGGTGAGCGAGGTGTTCCGCATCGTCAACGAGCAAACGCGGCAGACGGTCGAAGACCCGGTGGCGCGCGTGCTCAAGGACGGGATGGTGGTCGGCCTCGCCAATCACACCGTGCTGCTGCGGAAGGACGGCGCGGACATTCCGATCGACGACAGCGGCGCGCCGATCAAGGACAAAGACGGTTGGACGACGGGCGTCGTGTTGGTCTTCCGCGGCATCTCGGAGCGCCGGCAAGCCGAAGAGGCGCTGCGGGCGAGCGAGGCGCGGTATCGCTCGTTGTTCGACAATATGACCGAGGGATTCGCGTATTGCCGGATGTTCTTCGAGAACGGCGAACCGGCGGATTTCGAATATCTCGCCGTCAACGCCGCGTTCGAGAAGCTTACGGGTTTGCGGAAGGTCGCCGGCAAACGGGTCTCGGAAGTCATTCCGGGCATTCGCGCGAGCAATCCGGAGTTGTTCGAATTCTACGGCCGGGCGGCGGCCGACGGAACCCAAGCGCGATTCGAGACCTTCGTCGAGCCGCTGGATATCTGGTTTTCCGTTTCGGTCTACGGCGCCGAAAAGGACCGTTTCGTCGCGGTGTTCGACAATATCACCGAACGCAAGCGGGCGGTTGACGCCCTGCGCCAGGCCCACGACGAACTCGAACAGCGGGTGCGCGAACGCACGACGGAACTGGCCAGACGCGCCGAGCAGTTGCGGGCGCTGGCCGCCGAACTGACCAACGCCGAAGAACGCGAACGCCGCCGGCTCGCCCAGGTCCTGCACGACCACCTGCAGCAACTGCTCGCCGGCGCCAAGTTCGCCTGCGCGACGATTCAGGTCGCGCCCGACGACGCGGCGACGCGCAAAGGGTTGGACCAGGTCAAGGATCTGCTCGGCCAGGCGATCGACGCCTCGCGCTCGCTCACCGCCGAACTCTCGCCGCCGATTCTTTACGACGGCGGCTTGCCCGATGCGTTGAGTTGGCTGGCCCGCTGGATGCGCGAAAAACACGGTCTGGAAGTCGCGTTGGAAGTCGACGAGCGGGCAAACCCGCCGATCAATGTCCGCTTGCTGCTCTTTCAGGCGGCGCGCGAACTGCTGTTCAACGTGGTCAAACACGCCGGCGTGCAGCGCGCCGAACTGCGCCTGGAGCAAGCCGCCGGCGACCAACTCGCATTGATCGTCGCCGATCACGGCGCCGGTTTCCCGGCGCCACGGGATCCGGAACCGGAGAAAGCGGCCGGCGGCTTCGGTTTGTTCAATCTCCGCGAACGCCTGGAATGGATCGGCGGCCGATTGGAGGTCGCCAGCGTTCCCGGCGAAGGCGCGGCCGTTTCGGTTTGGGCGCCCGTCTACGCGGAGCGGCCGAACCGGCCGCGGTCCGAGGCGACGGCGCGATTTGACGAAACCGAAGCGCAGCCGGCGCTGGGCGCCTCGATCCGCGTGCTGATCGCCGACGATCATCGCATTGTGCGCGAAGGGCTGGCGCTGCTGCTGAATCAGGCGCCGGACATCGACGTCGTCGGGCAGGCCGAGAACGGCTGGCAGGCGGTCGAATTGACGCGCGACCTGCGGCCGGACGTCGTCTTGATGGATGTCACGATGCCCGTGCTCAACGGCGTCGAGGCGACGAAAATCATCGCCGCCGAGCGCCCGCGGTGCCGCGTCCTCGCCCTGTCGATGCACGACCAGGTCGAGATGGTGCAAGCGATGCGCGACGCGGGGGCGGCGGCCTACCTGGTGAAGGACGGCCCGCCCGACGCCTTGATCGACGCGATCCGCGGCGCCAATGTCGCGCCGAACGTCCGCAGTTCCGACGAAACCTGACGACGCGGCGGCGTCGCTGCGGTCGGCGAACGATTCACCTTGGCGATGAGAGGTCGGGCAGTCTTGCTGCGAGCTTTGCGCGACAAATGCCGATCGGCCACGGGCGGCCGATGGAGCCTTCCGGCGGCGCGGGCGACGTTGTTTCTCGCGCTGCTGGCGGTGATCACGACGACGGCATATTTTCATTTGACCAGAATGGACAATGACAGTTCGGTGCTGGCCGTGATCTCCGGGCACGCCAAGCCGCCCGTGCAACATCGACCGCTGACGCCGGCCATCGTCGGCCTGGCCATTCGCAGCACATCCTGGAGCGTTTCGCGGGCCGAAATGTACGTGAATTTTGCCGCGATGATCGTCGCGTTCACCGTGTTTTTCCGCTACCTTCGACGCTTCTACGAGGCGCCCGAGGCCTGGATCGGCGTCTTGCTGTTGTCCTTGTCGCTGATTTGCGGCGCGCTGCAAAAGGTGGCGTACAGCGTCGGCGATCGGGGCGGCCGAATGCCGGCCGATTTGACGCAAGTCATGTTTTTCGTTGTGTTGCTGTGGGTCATTTTTTTCGAGCAAAAATGGCTGCTCTGGTATTTCCTGTTTGTTGCGGCAACGTTCAATCGGGAAACGACCGTCACGCTGATTCCGGTTCTCTTCCTGGCCTGGAAGGAAACGGCCGGCAAGGCGAGGGCGGCGCTGCATGGCGCGGCGTCCGTGGCGCTGTTCGCGGCGATCGAAGCGGGTTTGTTTTATTTGTATCCGGGAAAATCCCACGAACGCGCCTATGTTTGGAACCTTGAAATCTGGCTGCACCCGTCTTTCCAGGCCATTCTTTCCCTGGCGATTGTGTTCGCCGGAAGCTGGTTGTTTCTCTCGCGGTTGAAAGCCCTTCCTCGGCAACAGCAGATCGCCTTGTGGTGCATCCCGCCTTATTTCGCCGCGATTGCACTGTGGGGATTGATCAACGAACTTCGCGTGTGGAATGAACTGTCCGTAGTTGTCATTCCGCTCGCGGTCGCCGGGATGCGCGGGCGCGTTCGCGCGGCAAATTGACAAGCGGCGCCGGAACATTACGTTCCTTCCGCGGCGCCTGTGCGGCCGGGAGGCCCGCGGGCGGCATGGATTCGCAAGGGGGGAGGCCGCGAAGATGTCAGACAAGAACTTCAAATATATTGTGCTGGGCGCCGGGGTCGCGGGGGCGGCGGCAGTGGCCGGCATCCGCGAACGGGACGCCGAGTCGTCCGTGCTGCTGATCGGCGGCGAGGCCGTGCTGCCGTACGATCGCCCGCCGCTGTCGAAGCAACTCTGGTTCGGCAAAAAGACCCTGGAGCAGATTTTCGTGCACGATCGCGCGTGGTACGCCAATCGCGGCGTCGCGCTGGCGCTCGGCGTGCGCATCGCCGCGCTCGACGCCGGCGACAAGACGCTGAGCGACGAGGAGGGAAACACCTATCGCTTCGAGAAACTGCTGCTGGCGACCGGCGGCTGGCCGCGCCGTTTGACGATTCCGGGCGGCGATTTGCCGGGGATTTCTTACTATCGCGATCTCGAGGACTACCGGCGATTGCGCGCGGCGGCGGGCGAGGGCAAAACGGCGATCGTGGTCGGCGGGGGCTTCATCGGCTCGGAGATGGCGGCCGCGCTGACGATCAACCGCATCGCGACGACCGTGGTCTTTCCCGAGGCGACGCTGGCGGCGCGCGTGCTGCCGGATTTCCTGGGCCGGCGGATTCAGCGGCATTACGAAGAACGCGGCGCGACGATTCTCGCCGGCGATCTGCCCTCGAGCATCGAGACGGAGAACGGCCGCTTCGCGATGATCACGCGAAACGGCAAACGCATCGTGGCCGATTTGCTGCTGGTCGGCGCCGGCATTGCGCCCGAGACGGGCCTTGCCGACGCGGCGGGGCTGCGCGTCGGCAACGGCGTGATCGTCAACGAATATCTGCAAACGACGTCGCCGGACATTTACGCCGCGGGCGACAATGCGTTCTTCCCGTACCACGCGCTGGGCAAGTCGATGCGCGTCGAGCATTGGGACAACGCGATCAATCAGGGCAAAGCGGCCGGCCGCAACATGGCCGGCGCGCACGAGCCGTATCGCTATCTGCCCTACTTTTTCTCGGACCTGTTCGACTTCGGGTACGAGGCCGTCGGCGACATCGACCCGACGCTGCAAACCGTCGCGTCGTGGAAGAAGGAAAACGACACGGGCATCGTTTATTTCCTGAAAGACGGGCGGGTCCGCGGCGTGCTGCTGTGCAACGTCTGGGACCAGGTTCCCGCGGCGCGCGAGTTGATCGTGCGTGGGGAAACGTGGAATCCGGCGGAACTCTCCTACGCGATCGCCGGCGGCGGCGACGGCGCCAATCTGGCCGACGAGCATTGCGTGCGGCTGCCGGCCGACGCCGGCCCGTTGCCGGGCGCCGAAGCGTGCGCGCTCGCCGCCGGAGCGCCGAACTGGAGAGTCACCGAACGCAGCATGGAGCGCGAGTTCCGCCTGCCGACGTTTCGGCGGGCGATCGAGTTTCTCAACGAAATGGCGACGCTGGCCGATTTGGAAGACCATCATCCGGATATCTGCAATTCGTACGACAAGGTGCGGGTGACGCTTTCCACGCATCAAGTCGGCGGCCTGTCGCGAAACGATTTTATTCTCGCGGCCAAAATCGATCGTTTGATCGCCGCCAAATAGCTGTTGGGCAGCCTGGTCGCCGGATGGGCGACCCACGGAGGCGAACGGAGAAATGGCGTCCGCCGGCCTGAAAGGGCAGACCGCGCTCGTCACCGGCGCCGGCCGCCGGCTGGGCCGCGCCATTGCGCACGCGCTGGCGGCGCAAGGGATGAACATCGTCGCGCATTACTCGCAGTCGGCGGCGGAGGCGGAAGCGCTCTGCGGCGAACTGACCGCGCTGGGCGTGCGCGCCTGGCCGCTGGCGGCCGATTTCGCGGACGAAACGGCCGTGGCGGCGCTGCTGCCGCGCGCGCTGGCGGCAGCGGGCCGGCTCGATGCGCTCGTCAACAATGCGTCGATCTTTTTGCCGGGCGCGCTGGAAAATATCACTTTTCCCGATTTGGTGAACCATTTCCGGATCAACGCCTGGACGCCGTTGGCGCTCAGCCGCGACTTCGCGCGGCTGGTCGGCCGCGGCAAGATCGTCAATCTGTTGGACACGCGCATCGACGGCACCGATCGCGCGCACGTCGCCTATCTGCTGAGCAAGCAGGCGCTCGCGTCGTTGACGCGCCTGACGGCCAGCGAATTTGCGCCGGCGATCGCGGTCAACGGCGTCGCGCCCGGCCTGATCCTGCCGCCGCCGGGCCGCGACGACGCGTATCTCGACCGCCTGGCGCAGGCGACGCCGCTGCAACGCCATGGCGAGCCGGCGGACATCGCGGCGGCGGTCGTGTTCTTGCTGCAGAGCGATTTCATCACCGGCGAGGTGCTGCGCGTCGACGGCGGCCGGCATCTGCGGGAGGGCGGGCGTGGACCGGATCCTCATTAGCGATTTGCAGTTGCGCTGCATTCTCGGGGTCGACGCCGACGAGCGCCGGGAAAAACAGGATGTCATCGTCAACTTGGCGATCGGCGCAGACCTCGGCCCGGCGGCGCGCAGCGACCGCTTCGCCGACGCGGTGGATTACCGCGCGTTGAAGAAGCGCATCGTTGCCCTGGTCGAAACCTCGCAGTTTCACCTGGTCGAAGCGTTGGCCGAAGCGATCGCGGGTCTCTGCCTGGAGCACCCGGCCGTGCGCCACGTGCGGGTGCGGGTCGACAAGCCGACGGCGCTGCGGTTCGCGCGCAGCGTCGGCGTCGAAATCACGCGCGAACGGGCCGCGCCATGACGCGGGCGTTCGTCGGCGTCGGCTCGAATATCCGCCCGGCGGAAAACGTGCGGGCGGCGTTGCGGTTGCTCGGCCGGCACGCGCGGCTGCTCGCGTTCTCGACGGTCTGGACGACGGCGCCGGTCGCGCGGCCAGAGCAGGATTGGTACTACAACTGCGTCGCCGCCATCGTCACGAACCTGCCGCCGCTGGAGTTGAAGCGCGACGTGCTCCGCGCCATCGAGGCCGAACTGGGGCGCGTGCGCGGCGCCGACAAATTCGCCCCACGGCCGATCGATTTGGACCTGCTCGTTTACGACGGAGTGACGCTGCAGACCGCTGAACTCGAGTTGCCCGACCCGGACATCGCCGCGCGGCCGTTTCTCGCGCTCGCCCTGCACGAATTGGCGCCGAGCCTGGCCCTGCGCGGGGTGACGATCCCGCTCGACGCGGCGGCCGAGGCGCTGAAGGCCGGCGCGATGAGGCGGCTCGACGCCTACACGAAGGCGCTGCGAAAGGAGTGGTTCGTTGGGCATAAATAGAGAACGCATCGCCGGGTTGGTGCGCGAATTGCTGCGCGAAATCGGCGAAGACCCGGACCGCGAGGGCCTCGTCGGCACGCCGGACCGCGTCGCCGCCGCCTACGAAGTGTTCACGAGCGGTTATCGCGCGGACGCGCAGGCGCTGGTCAACGGCGCCATTTTCCAGCAGGAAACGTCGAGCATGGTGATCGTTCGCGACATCGAAATCTACAGCCTCTGCGAACATCACCTGCTGCCGTTTTTCGGCCGCTGCCATATCGGCTATATCCCGAACGGCCGCGTCTTCGGCGTCAGCAAGCTGGTGCGGCTGGCGGACATGTTCGCCCGCCGCCTGCAATTGCAGGAGCGCCTCACCGAACAAATCGCCAACGCGGTCATGAACGCGATCGACGCCGAGGGCGTCGGCGTGACGATCGACGCCCGGCACCTCTGCATGATGATGCGCGGCGTCGAAAAGCAAAATTCGGTGTTCGTCACCTCGGCGCTGCTCGGCAGTTTCCGGTCGTCTTCCGACACCCGCAACGAGTTTCTCTCGCTCGTGAACCGCCCGCGGCCGGGGGTGTGAATTCCATCGGGACGACCCCGGCCCGGCCCGTACGCTCGCACGGCCCGGCGATTCCGGCGCAGGCGAGGGCGCCTGCGCCGCATCCGGTCTCGCGGGCGTCCGTCTCCCAGCCTCCCGGTCTCTCCGTCTCCCAGCCTCCCAGGCTCCCAGCCGCTCGGCCTCCCCGCCTCGCGTCCTCTCGTTGACACCGCCGCGGCGGCCGTGATAACTTCCGCGCCGAAAACGGCACGCAAGTCACCCCACGCCAGGACAGCAAACATGACGCTTGTGCATCGCCGCCGGATCATGAACGCCGAGCGGGTCGACCGCGCCCTGCGGCGGATCGCGGCCGAACTCATCGAACAATGCGCCGACCCGACGATGCTCGCGTTCATCGCGGTGCGCACGGGCGGCGTCAATCCGACGCTCCGGCTTGCCGATTACTTGAAGAAAACCGAAGGCCTCGACGTGCCGATCGGCATGCTCGACATCACCTTGTATCGCGACGATCTCGACGGCCGCACGCCGCTGCTGAAGAAGACCGAAATTCCGTTCGACATCGAGGGCAAGTGGCTGGTCCTCGTGGACGACGTGCTCTTCACGGGGCGCACCTTCCGCGCGGCGCTGGACGCGCTCATGGATTTCGGCCGGCCGGCCTGCATTCGGGCGGCCGTGTTGATCGACCGGAGCGGCCACCGCGAGTTGCCGATCCAGGCCGATTTCGTGGGGCAGACGATCGACACCGAACGCGACGAAATTGTCGAGGTCAAGGTCGGCCCCGCGTTTTCGCGGTCGGACAAGGTCGAAGTGGCGACGAAATTCGAAGAGTCGGCGTGAAACCCGAGGCGAAGGGGTTCCCCATGTTGCTCGCCCGCAAGAGCATCCTCGGCCTGAAAGACATGTCGGTCGAGGAAATCAAGCTGATGCTCGACACGGCGGATTCGTTCCGCGAATTCGTCACGCGCAAGCGGAAGAAAGCGCCGACGCTGCAAGGGCGCACGGTCGTCAACCTGTTTTACGAGAAATCCACGCGCACGCGCACGAGCTTCGAGATCGCCGCCAAACGGCTCTCGGCCGACGTGGTGAATTTCGCGGCCTCGGAAAGTTCGGTGGGCAAGGGCGAGACGTTCATCGACACGGTGCGCAACATCGAGGCGATGCACCCGGACGTGATCGTCATCCGGCATTCGAGCGCCGGGGCGCCGCACATGCTCGACAAGATGATCGAGACCAGCGTCATCAACGCCGGCGACGGCGCGCACGAGCACCCGAGCCAAGCGCTGCTGGACATGCTGCTGATCCGCGACGTGAAGGGCGGGTTCGCCGGGCTCAAGGTCGCGATCGTCGGCGACATCGCGCACAGCCGCGTGGCGCGCTCGAACATCTACGGGCTGACGCGCATGGGCGCCGAGGTGCGGCTCTCGGGTCCGGCGACGATGATGCCGCGCGGGATCGAGCGGCTCGGCGTGACGGTGTACCCGTCGGTCGAGGAAGCGATCGCCGGCGTCGACGTGATCATGATGCTGCGCATCCAGTTCGAGCGGCAGACGCGCCCGCTGTTTTCGAGCGGCCGCGAATACAGCCGCTTCTTCGGGCTGAACGAAAAAAGGTTGCGGCTGGCGAAACGCGACGCGATCATCATGCACCCGGGGCCGATGAACCGCGGCGTCGAGATCGACTCCGAAACCGCCGACGGCCAGCGCTCGCGCATCCTGGATCAGGTGACCAACGGCGTCGCGGTGCGCATGGGCCTGCTGTACCTCGTTGCCGGCGGGGCGGATTGATAGAGGGAGTAGTCAGAAGACAGTAGACAGCAGTCAGAAGGCGGGCTCAAAAAAACGACGTAACCCGGCGGGTGGGAACATTACGGAATCGCGCAGACTATTCCGACTTCTGACTACTGACTACTGACTTCTTTCAGGGAGTACCCTTGAAAACATTAGTGACAGGCGGCCGGGTGGTCGATCCGTCGCAGGACCTCGACGGGTTCTGGGACGTGCTGATCGACAAGGGCAAAGTCGTCGACCTGCTGAAGCCGGGCGCGCGCCATGCCGGCGCCGCGGTGGACGCCGCGGGGTGCGTCGTGACGCCGGGTTTCGTCGACCTGCACACGCATCTGCGCGAGCCGGGTTTCGAAGGCAAAGAGACGATTCTCAGCGGGTCGCGCGCGGCCGTCGCGGGCGGCTTCACCAGCATTTTGTGCATGGCCAACACCGAACCGGTGAACGACATCGGCGCGGTGACCGGCTACATCGTCGCCAAGGCCAAGGAAGCGGCGTGCAAGGTCTACCCGGTCGGCGCCACGACGCTGTGCCTGAAGGGCGAGAAAATCGCCAACCTCGGCGAATTGAAAGCGGCCGGCGTCGCGGCCTACAGCGACGACGGCGTGCCGATTCGCAACAGCGAGATTCAGCGGCGGATCTTCGAGTTGGCGCGGCAGTTCGACATGGCGGTGCTCGTGCACGCCGAAGACCCGGACATGGCCGCCGAGGGCCAGATGCACGAGGGCTTCACGAGCACCGATCTGGGCCTGCCGGGCATCCCGGCCGCGGCGGAGGAAATCGCCGTCGCGCGCGACATCCTGCTCTCGCAACTGACCGGCTGCCGGCTGCACATCTGCCACGTTTCGTCGGCGGGCGCGCTCGACCTGATCCGCTGGGCGAAAAAGCGCCGGGCGCCCGTCACTTGCGAGGCGACGCCGCATCATTTCACGTTGATCGACGAGGACGTCCGCGAGTACGACACCAACTGCAAAGTCGCGCCGCCGTTGCGCGGCCGCGAGGACCGCGCGGCGCTGATCAAAGGGCTGGCCGACGGCGCGATCGACGCCATCGCCACCGACCATGCGCCGCACGGCGTGCTGCTCAAACAGACCGAGTTCGACCAGGCCGCGTGCGGCATCATCGGCCTGGAAACGGCGCTCGGGCTGACCTTGCGGCTGGTGCAGCAGAAAAAACTGACCTTGCGGCGCGCCGTGGAATTGCTGACGTGCGCCCCGGCGCGGGTCGTCGGCCTCGACGCCGGCTCGCTGGCGCCGGGGAAGGCGGCCGATTTGTGCGTATTCGACCCGGAGGCGAAGTTCGTCTACACGGTGGACCGCATCCGCTCGAAGTCGCGCAACAGTCCGTTTCTCAATTGGGAGTTGGCGGGCGTGGTCCGCGCCACGATGGTCGACGGCCGCGTCGTGTATCCGGATTAAGGCATGAGCATCGAGATTTATCTGGATGAGTTGCAGCGGTTCGCCGATCGCGAGTTCCACACGGAACTGCTGGCGGCGCGCGTCGAGTATTTCGCCGGCCTGAGGCAGGTCTACGAAGAGGACGACCTGTTCGAAGCGCACCTCGACCGTTTTCTCGATTGGTTCTTGTTCGATCGCGTGCTGCCGCAGACCGGCCAGACGACGCTGTCGGCGTTCATCGAACGGCAGCGCGGCAGCCTCGCGCCCGAAACGATGGCGATCTACGAAGGGTTCCTGAGCAACCTGCACGGGCTCTTCGAGGTGCGCAAGACGACCAAAGACGGCGTGCACCTGCGTGAACTCGCGCTGCAAACCAAATTTTTCGTCGCCGACGACGCTTTCGGAGCCTTCACCAAAGGGCAGATTTTCGACGCGCGCCTGCTGCCGCTCCACGGCGAATGGCGCTTCGGCAAAGGCTCGATTTTCCATCCGCTCGCCGCGACCAAGGCGATCCTCAAACGCCTGAAACAAATCGACGCGCACGACCCCGAGGCGCGCCGCGCCTTTATCCGCGACCTGGCCCTCCGCCGCCTCCGCGCCGACCGATACAAGCACGTCGATCCGGAGCAGTTTTACCGCTTTTAGACGATCTAACCGCGAAGACGAAGCTGTTGACGGGAATACGGCAGGATCGGCATTTCACCGCGAACTTTTTTAACCGCGAATTCACGCGAATGCACGCGAATACGGCATGACTGATGTTCATTGGCCCGCGTCCGCAGTCTAATCAAGATCTCATTATTCGCGTGCATTCGCGTGCATTCGCGGTTTCCAAACCCCTCACTCTCATTCATCCGTTCATTTGCGGCCCATCCTTCCCCATTGGCGGTTCATTCGTGGTTTAGTTGCCTTGACAGGCGAGGGCCGGGCGGTGAAGCTGCTTCGCCGGACATTGCGCCCGGCACGACATAGGGAAAATCGGACGAATAATGTCCACGGCTTCGACGATGCCCGACGAACTGCAGTTGACCCGTTCTTCGGATGCAAAAGATATGCGGTTGCGCGACCATACGGCGATCCTCGACGCGGCGCGGCGGCTGCATGAATTGATGTCGCCGTGCCGTTTGTGTCCGCGGCGGTGCGGCGCCGAGCGGCTGGCGGGCAAACGCGGCGTCTGCGGGGCCGGCGCGACGGTCGAACTGGCGGCGGCGACGGCGCATTTCGGCGAGGAGCCGCCGATCAACGGCGAGCGCGGCTCGGGCACGCTCTTCTTTTCGCACTGCACGCTCAAGTGCCTCTATTGCCAGAATTGGCCGATCAGCCAGCAGGGCGTCGGGCGGCCGCTCACGGTCGACGCGCTGGCCGGGCAAATGATGGCGCTGCAGCGGCGCGGCGTCCACAACATCAACCTGGTCAACCCCACGCACTATTGGCCGCCGATCGCCGAGGCCGTATACCTTGCGCGGCGGCGCGGCCTGACGATCCCCGTGCTGGCGAATTCGAGCGGCTTCGAGAACGTCGAAACCTTGCGCCTGCTCGATCCCGTCGTGCAAATCTGGCTGCCCGACGTGAAATACGTCAGCCCGGCGCTGGCGGCGCGGTATTCCGGCAGCCGCGCGCTGCCCGAGGCGGCGTGGCGGACGGCGTTGCACCTGCTGCGGACCTACGGCCCGCTGCGGCTCGACGAACACGGCGTCGCGACCGGCGGCGTGCTGATTCGCCATCTCGTGCTGCCTGGCGGCCTCGGCGAAACGCGCGCGGTGCTGCGCCGGCTGCGCCGTTGCTTCGGCCGGCGGCTGGCCGTCAGCTTGATGACGCAGTACTTTCCGGCGTATAAAGCGCCTGAGCATTCGTTGTTGCGCCGCGCGCTCACCGACCGCGAAAAACAGCGGGCGTGGCGCCTGGCCCGGCGCTTCCGCATCACGCGCGGATGGAGACAGCAAGATGGATGAGATCAAGCAAACCGTCAGCCGCCTGCGCGAGACGATGTCGCAGTGGCTGGAGCCGAAAACTCCCGGCGCACGGCCGGCCGACGCCGGGGCGTTCGTGCGCGAGCAGGCCGTGAAGCTGCTCAAACGCAAAGACCTGCGCATCACGACCGAGACGCTGCTGCTGGATCTGCGCAACGCGTTCACCGGCTTCGAGGCGTTCGACCCGGAGAACCAACGGCGCGCGATGGAAGACGCGATGCGCGTCGTTGAGAAGATGGAAACCTTGATCGCGGTCGAAAAAGTGCTCAACCCCGACCGCATCGAACTGCCGGACCCGCCGCCGTTCCTCGGCAATCAGTTGAAGACGAACATCGAGCGCATCCGCCAGGAAGCCCGCGCGCAGAAAGACCGCTTGCAGAAAGAGGCGCAGTCGCAGCGCTTGTCGCGGCGGCCCGCGCGCACCGCGGCGAAGGCCCCGACGGCCGTGGAACCGTCCGCGGCGGACAAGGAACGGCGCAACCTCGTTTTCGAAAACAAACACAATTTCGACCGGCGGGGCGATCGCCGCCCGCGACCGCCGCAACGGCACGGCCCCGAAGCCGCGCCGGCCGGCCCCAAGCCGAGACCGCCGAGCGGCCCGAACCCGTCGAACGCGGCCAACCCGCCGGGCGCCGCCAACCCGACGATCCGCCTCGATGACGGCGGCGACAAAGGGAATCCGAACCGCCACCGGCGGCGCCACCGCAAAAAGTGAAAAACGCGGAACCGGAAGAGACGCCGGGCGCGGACCAGGGCGCGGGAGTTGCGCCCGGCGTCGACCCGAAATCGTACGACTCGCGCTGCCTCCAACCCGTGACCGCGCTGCCGGGCGTCGGGCCGAAGATCGCCGCGACGCTCGCCCGCAAGAATATCCGCACCATCGAAGATCTGCTGCTCAGCCTGCCGTACCGCTACGAAGACCGGCGCGTGGTGACGCCGATCGCCGCGCTGCAAGAGGGGCAAGCGGCGACGATCCGCGCCGTCGTCGAACGCATCCGCGGCGTCGGCGGCCGGGGCCGGCTGCGGCGGACGCTCGCGCATGTGGTCGATGAAAGCGGCGGCGTCGACATCGTCTGGTTCGGCTTCGCCGGGATGCGTTTCAATCCGCAGGATCGCGTCGTGCTGTCCGGCGACGTCACGCGCCGCGACGAACGTCTGCAGATCGTGAATCCGGAAGGCGACGTGCTCGGGGCCGACGAGGAGCCGGCCGGCCTCGTGCCGGTCTACAGCGAAACGGAGGGGCTGCGGCAGCGCTCGTGGCGCAAGCTGATCGCCGCCGCGCTGGATCGCTTCGCCGGCGATTGGGTCGGCGGCGTGCCCGACGGCGTGCGGGCCGAACGCGGCTTGGCGACGGTGGTGGAAGCGCTGCGCACGCTGCACCGCCCGCCAAATGGCGACGTCGATCCGGCGGCGCTGCTCGATTGGCGCGGTCCGGCGCGGCGCGCGTTGGCCTTCGAGGAATACTACGTTTTTCAATTGGGCATGGCGGTGCGCCGGCGGATGCTCGACGAATTGCCCGGCGTGCGGCTGGAACTCGACGACGAGACGCTGCGGCCGCTGCGCGCCGCGCTGCCGTTTGCGCTGACCGCGGGGCAGGAGGAGTGCTGGCGCGCGATCGCCGCCGATCTGAGCGCGCCGCGGCCGATGCAGCGCCTGATCCACGGCGAGGTCGGCTCGGGGAAGACGGCGCTGGCGATCCTCGCGGCGGGGGCGGCGGCGCGCAACGATTATCAGACGGCGGTGATGGCGCCGACGGAAATCCTCGCGGCGCAGCACGCGCGCCGGTTCGCGGAGCTGCTGACGCCGCTGGGCGTGCGCGTGGCGCTGGTCACCGGCGGCCTCGCGCGGCCCGAGCGGCGACGCCTCTGCGACCGCATCGCGCTGGGCATGGAGCAGGTGGTCGTGGGCACGCACGCGCTGCTGTCGGGCGACGTCGAGTTTCACCGCCTCGGCCTGGCGGTGGTCGACGAGCAGCACAAGTTCGGCGTCGCCCAGCGCGCGCGGCTGGCGACCAAGGGCGAACGGCCGAACGTGCTCGCGCTCAGCGCCACGCCGATTCCGCGCTCGCTGGCGCTGACGATTTACGGCGATCTCGATTTGTCGCTGCTGCGCGAACGGCCCCACGGCGTGGGCGCCATTGCGACGCGCGTGGTCGGGCCCGAGCAGCGCGCCGCCGCCTATCGCGAACTGGCCGGCCGCCTGGCCGCGGGCCGGCAGGGGTACGTGGTCTGCCCGCGCCTCGACCGCGCCACCGACGGCAAGGCGGATGCGCTGTCGCTCTACGAAGAGCTGCGCGCCGGGCCGCTGGCCGGGTTTCGCCTCGCGGTGCTGCACGGCCAAACGCCGCCCGCGGCGGGCGCCGAGATCGTCGCCGGGTTCCTGCGGCGCGAGATTCACGCGATCGTCTCGACCTCGGTCATCGAAGTCGGCCTCGACGCGCCCAACGCCGCGGCGCTGGTCGTCGAAAACGCCGAGCTTTTCGGCCTCAGCCAACTGCACCAGATGCGCGGGCGCATCGGGCGCGACGGCCAGCCCGCGCTCTGCCTGCTGCTGCACGGCGCCGACTGCCCCGCGCCGGCGCGCGAACGGCTGGCGTATCTCGCGCGGTGCGGCGATGGCTTTGCGATCGCCGAATACGATTTGCGCTTGCGCGGTCCCGGCGAACTGCTCGGCGTCCGGCAAAGCGGCCTGCCGCGGTTGCGCTTCGCGAAATGGACGATCGACGACCTCGAATTGCTCCAGGGGGCCCGCGAGGCGGCGCGCCGCACCCTTGACGCCGACCCGCTGCTGGCCGATCCGCGCCACGAATGGGCGAAAATGACCGCCGCGCAACGCTGGGGCGCGGCGCTGAGCGCCGTTGTGGAAGGATGAAGGCGGGCAGGATGAAGGATGAATTCGGCGATGATCTAACGACGCCGCGCGCGTCAGACTTGCCGGATGTGCCGCAGATGTCCGACAAGTCCGAAATTCGCCATTCGCCGTTCGCCATTCCCAATTCGCCGCGCCTCCCGCCCTGGCTGCGACGCGAAAAACGGGATTTGGCGAAAATCCACGAGACGAAAAAACGTCTGCGCGGGCTGGCGTTGCACACGGTCTGCGAAGAGGCGCGCTGCCCGAACCTCGCCGAATGCTTTGCCCGCACGACCGCGGCGTTTTTGTTGATGGGGCCGGTCTGCACGCGCGCGTGCGGCTTCTGCAACATGGCGCCGGGCGAACTGCGTCCGCTCGATCCGGACGAACCCGCACGCGTCGCCGAGGCCGCCGCGACGATGGGCCTGCGGCACATCGTGCTCACCAGCGTCACCCGCGACGATCTGCCGCGCGGCGGGGCCGGCCATTTCGCGGCGACGGCGCAGGCGATCGAGCGCCGGCTGCCGGAGGCGACGATCGAAGTGTTGACGCCGGATTTTCAGGGCGACGAAGATGCGTTGGCCGCCGTCGCCGCCGCGCCGATCGACGTCTTCAACCACAACCTCGAAACCGTGGCGCGGCTGTATCCGACCGCGCGGCCGCAGGCCGATTATCGCCGCAGCCTGCGGGTTCTCGGGCGCATGGCAAAAATGCGGCCCGGGATGGCGATCAAGAGCGGCTTCATGCTGGGCCTGGGCGAGACGCCCGACGAAGTTCGCACGCTGCTGGCCGACCTGCGCGCCGCCGGCGCGACGGCCGTGACGATCGGGCAGTATCTGCGTCCGCGGCTGACGAACCTGCCGGTGGCGCGCTACGCGCCGCCCGCCGAGTTCGCGGCCTGGGAAGCCGCGGCGCGGGCGCTGGGCTTTCGGCGCGTTGCGGCGGGGCCGTTGGTGCGGTCGAGCTACTTCGCGGAGAAGATGATGGATGATTGTTCGCCACAGAGTCACAGAGGACGCAGAGACTGACGATTTTCTGTTTTTTTGCTGAGATTTTCCGGACAACCACAGATCGCGCAGCTTTTCGCCGATGCGCGGGCCGCGAATGGCGTTCGACAGGGCGGAACACGTCATGGCCCGTGCCGTGCCGGCGGCAATCGGCGTTCATCTGCGGCAAACAAACGTTTGGTTGCGGTCCGAAGGGCTGCACAAATTCTGTGGTTCGAATTCAAGAAAACAGTCGCCCGGCCCAGACGCGGAAGCTGTTCTTGAGCATGCCGGGCGTCATGCCGAGCAACATCCGGTTCAGGCTGGCGAACGGCGGTTGCGCGTCGCGAACCGGTTCGAGCGTCAGCGCGTCGGAGTTGCACGACAACGTGCACAGGCCGCAGCCGATGCACCGCGGCTGCTGGAAGGTCAAGGTCTTGCCGGCGAGCGTCCAGGCGCCCATCGGACAGGCCCGCGCGCACTTGCCGCAGAGCGTGCACTTGGCCGCGTCGCGCGCCGGCAGGAAATGCGGCCGGCTGAGCAGGCCGGGAATGCTGAAGGTCGTGACGCTGCGCAGGGCGTGGCAGCAGCAGCCGCAGCACGAGCAACTGCTATTGCCGCGGTGGTCGTCGCTCTCGTTCATCATCCACGTGACGCAGCCTTCGAGTTCGGCGCGGCGCTTGATCTCGACGATTTCGGCGCGGTCGGCCCGGCGCATCATGCCGCGCTCGATGAACGGCTTGGCCAGCGGACCGAACGCCGTGCAATTTTCTGTCGGTTTGCCGCAGCCCTTGCCGACCAGTTGCATCGACAGGCGGCACTGGCAGTGGCCGACGGCGAAGAGGTCGTAGGGTTCGAGGATTTCTTCGAGCATGTCCGACGGCCAGGCCATGCGCAGCGTTTTCGCCGCGCCGCCGACCGGCAAATAGCGCACCAGCGGGTTCTTGATGTCGCCCGGGTATTGCGCCATGTACCCGGTCAGCCACAGCTTTTCGAAAAGCTCGGCGAAGCGCTGGTGCCACGTGTTGCGGGTGGCCAGATCGGGGGTCATCAGCGCCGCCTCGAACGTGCCCGGCACAATGGGCATGAGCGTGTACTTCGGCGGCTCGCCGCTCGCGAGGATGACGATCTTGTTGAAGGCGAGGTTGTGCAGCACGCGCTCGACCTCGGCCTCGGGCCGCCCGGCCAGCCGCGCGACCTTCGCCGCCGTGCGCGGCCACAGGGGCGGCAGATGCGCGACGAGCAGCGCCTCTTCGTCGGTGAACATGTGCGTCACGAGGTCGAGCAGCGCATCGGACCGCGGCGGCCCGAACAGCAGCGGCGACGTGTAGTTCTTCATAATGCGGTGATGCGCCGCCGTCGCGTGCGACGCCGACGCGAAGCCGGTCATCGCGCCCTGGAGATCGAAGTTGAGTTTGAGAGTGCTGGTTGTTTTTCGCGCGGCGCTCATCGTGCATCCTTTGTGGTTCGTCACGGTTGCAGCCGGCATTATAGCAAGGATGGGAATTTTAAACACAGAGAATTCAGAGGAAGGCACAGAGAGCACGGAGATTGCAGGGATATTTTCGCAGAATAACTCTTGGTCTTCTCATCCTCGGCGCCCTCTGTGCCGCCCTCCGTGCCCTCTGTGTTCAAGTCATTGTCACCCCCGCCTTGCCTTCCCCGCCAAAGATAACTAAATAATAAACCAAGGACGGCAGCAAAGGAGGCAGAGTGGGCTTCTTCAATCTGGACGACGTGGTCAAGGCGCACAAAGTGGGCCTCTTGAGCGCCCTGCTGGCCGATTGCACCGCGAACGATTTGGCGTTGCTGAAGCACGAACTCTCGAACTATGCCGAAAAGCAAGACAAACTCGGCGATTACAAACGGCTGATCGAAGAATTGGAGTTCCTGCTCGACGAACGCCTCGCGGCCGAACAAAAATAGGCGGCCGCCATCGCTCCGGACCCCCACGCCAAACCCCTGCTGCGGCCGTCGCGTCTGCGGCCGGGCGACCGCGTCGGCGTAATCGCGCCGGCGGGCCCGTTCGACGCGGGCGCGCTCCAAGCCGGCGCCGCAATCTGGCGGCGGCGCGGCTTCGAGGTCGCGATCCGGCCGGACCTCGACCGGCGCGAAGAATATCTCGCCGGCCCCGATTGGCTGCGGGCGCAAATCATCAACGAGTTCCTGGCCGACGGGTCGATCCGCGCGCTCGTCGCGGCGCGGGGCGGCTACGGCTCGTTGCGCATCCTCGACGCGCTCGACTACGATCGGCTCGCGGCGGACCCCAAAATCCTGATCGGCTTTTCCGACCTCACCGTCTTGCAAACCGAAATCTGGCGCCGGCTCGGCCTCGTCACGTTCAGCGGCCCGATGATCGCGGGCGCGCAGTTTTCCAAGCTGGCCGACGCCGACCTCGACCTTTATTTCGCGACGTTGACCCGCGACGAACCGCCGCCGCCGCTCGGGGGCGACGAAGCGCGGGTCGTGCTCGCCGGCGAAGCCGAGGGGCCGCTGCTCGGCGGCAACCTCTCGCTGCTGTGCCATCTGGCCGCGGCCGGGCGGCTGCCGTCGCTGGCGGGCGCGGTGCTGCTGCTCGAAGACGTGCACGAGCCGCCGTACCGGATCGACCGCATGCTGACGGCGTTGCGCCTGGGCGGGCATCTGGACGGCGTGGCCGGCGTGGCGGCCGGCGAATTCGGGCCGGCGATCGAGCCGATGCTGCTCGACTCGCTGTTCGTCGACCGGCTCGGCGATTTGATCGCGCCGATCGTCGCCGGCCTGCCGCTCGGCCACGGCGAACGCAACCGGCTCATCCCGCTGGGCGTCCGGGTGCGGCTGACGACCGCGCCGGCGCAAGTGGCGTTTTTCGCGTCAGGGGTTCGTTGAATGCGGAAAACCGCGAATACACGCTACGAAACGCGAATGATGGCCAATCGCTCGCGACGTATGTCCTCTATATGTCCTATACGTCCTATGCAATGAGAACATGCTGACGAACGCTTCCACTTTGCTCGACGCGGCGACGATGGCGCGGCGCATTTCCGGCGCCGTGCTGCGCGTCGAGGCCGGCGGCGAGGTCGTCCACGAGTCGGCGCATGGCGTGACGCGCTGCGATGCGCCGGCGCCGGTCGCGGCGGCGACGTGGTTCGATCTGGCCAGCTTGACGAAAATCCTCGCCACGACGCCCGCCGCGATGCTGCTTTATCAGCGCGGCGCGCTCGCCCTCGAGGCGCCGCTGGGCCGTTTCTTGCCGGGCGCGAAAGCGTCGTTCGCCGCGCAGCCGATCGAGAATTTTCTGGCGCACGTCAGCGGCGCGGCGGCGTGGAAGCCGCTGTTCCGCGCGGTTCCGCCGGACGCGCTCCATTCGCCCGCCGGCAAGACGGCCATCGTCCGCGCGTTGCTGGCCGAGGCGCCCCTTTATCCGCCGGGCGAGCGGCAGGTTTACAGCGACATCGGCTTCGCGCTGCTCGGCCTCGCGCTCGAAGAAAGCGCGGGGCAGCCGCTGCACGAATTCGTCGCGCGCGAGATTTTCGCGCCGCTCGGCATTGACGAATTGGCCTATCTGCAACTGGCGCCGCGCGCCGGGCTGTCGCTCGCCGCGACGGAAGATTGCCCGTGGCGGGGCAGGGTGCTCGCCGGCGAGACGCACGACGAAAACACCTGGGCGGCGGGCGGCTGCCTCGGCCAGTCAGGCGTTTTTGGTGCGGCCCGCGGCGTCGCGCAACTCGCCGATGAATTCCTCGCCGCCGCGCGCGGCGCGGGCCGGCTGTTTTCGCCGGCGACGCTGGCGCGCTTCCTGAGGGCGCCGGCGCACGTCTCCGGCTCGTTCCGCCTCGGCTTCGACACGCCGAACTTGCAGGGCTCGGCCGCCGGGTCGCACTTCGGCCCGCATTCGTTCGGGCATTTGGGCTTCACCGGTTGCAGCGTTTGGTGCGATCCGGACCGCCGCCTGTCCGTCGTCTTGCTGACCAACCGCGTGCATCCGACGCGCGACAACGACGCACTCAAGGAACTGCGGCCGGCGGTGCATGATGCGGTTCTTGAGGAATGCGGATTGGCGTAGGCCGCCGAAAGAATGGACGCGCTCAGGGCAACGATCTGGCGAGACGGAAGCCGACGGTGGGCATTCTGGTCTGGGCAGCTAAACCGCTGCGGGTTCCGGAGCGGCACGCTTCGGCGCGCATGTTCCAGCTACCGCCGCGAATCATCCGACCCAAGCCCCCGGGCGGCCCAGTCGGGTTGGACACCGCGTCGGACGGATGGTCTTCGTATCGGTCCCAGACCCATTCCCACACATTGCCGTGCATGTCGTAGAGTCCCCAGGTGTTCGCCAGTTTCCGGGCCACCGGGTGCGTCCTGCCGTCGGAGTTCGCGCAATACCAGCCGACGGCGTTAATGTTGCCGTCCGACTGGCACTCGCATTTTTTTTCGCGCTCACAGGCCCTGCCATCCACTAACATCGGGCCATTGGCGAACGCCGTCGTCGTTCCGGCCCGCGCCGCGTACTCCCACTCCGCCTCGGTCGGCAGGCGATAGCCGGTGCAACCTTGATTCCAGACCACGTTGTCGTCGTCATGGTCGACGCCGGCAAGACGCATCCCCATGCGGCCCTGGCATTCACTCTTCCGCGAGTTCGCGTTCGCGCCGCGGGCCTGACGGCATTCAAGCGTCCCGTCCCGGATGATAAGCCAAACCCGTTGCGCGCGGCCCGTCCATCCGGCGTCCTTGTAGCAGCGGCTCAAACCTTCGCGGTCCGACAACCGGTTGCAGAAATCGACTGCGTCGAGCCAGCTGATGTTTTCCACCGGACATTGATTGCCGCACTCGTCAAAAGCGCTCGGGTTGCCGCCCATCACGGTTCGCCATTGCCCCTGCGTGACCTCGGTCGCGCCGAGCAGAAACGCCTTGTTGATCGTCACCTGATGCTGGTTCGCCTTCTCCCACGCCGCCCGCTCGTCCGCTGGCAACCCCATCAAAAATTGGCCCGAAGGAATTGCCAAAAGCTGATAGCCGATCGTCGGACTTTCACGATTGTTCGTGGAATAGCTCTTGATCGGAGCGCTTGTCGCCCGGAACGCCACGGCACCGGCTGCGAAGCAGACAATCGCCGCCAGGGCCCACCACAGCGGGCGTCGCATCGGACGAGCGGCCCCAAATGCATTCGTTGCTTCCGGCGCATCAGCGATTGACGGCAGCGGAAATATCTGGCGAAAAACCGCCCACACGAGGCACATGCAAAATGGCGTCGCAAACGTCATAAATGCCAAACGTACGAGGCGCGGGAGAAGCAGAATGAAGAAGGATTTCGACGTTCCGATCGCTGCCATGTGCATCAACGCGATCGCGGCGAACCGCCCCACATTGATGACGATCGTTAGCGCCAACGTAAGCAGAATGCAGGAACCAACATTCGCATTGCCCGCCTTCCGCACCGCTTCGCGCGATCCCGCGCTTTCGGACGCGAGCGGATTCATGAGGGCGCCTGCGAAAACTCCCGCGAAAATCGGGAACATGCCGAACAACAGGAGTAGCCAAACGAGGCCCACGCCGATCCAACCGCTTCGCGACCTGCGCCAAGTGGACAAGCCCCGGAATAAAGCCGTAGCCTTTGCCGGGCGTCGTTCGCAGCATTCGCGGGCAAGATGCGCCATGCCGGCCCCGAGGGGCACGAAGATGAAAGCAAACGCCACGAGGGCCGCCTGCATTGCAATCCAGAACGTAACTGTCGGTCCAAACGCAAATAACGCTATCTCGGTGGCCGCACGCAATGCGCCAAAGGCGATCCAAATCGCGATAATGATGGCCTGCCCGCCAATCAGCGTGCCGAACCGCTCGCGGTAGACGCGCCAACCGGTTGCAATAGCCTCGCGGAGATTGACGTTGTCCGGGCCGTATTTTTCGGCGTACATCTGCCGGCCGATTGTGAAAAGTCGGCGAAGACTGTGTTTTTCTGCTCCGTATTTCTCGGCGTACCTTCGCCGGCCGGTCGCCACAATTTCGCGGAGGTTGAACTTTCCCATCGCCTGCACCCCGCTCACGGCGCGGTCCGGGCGACGCGGAACCCGAGAGCATTATTGCCGCGGTCGGGCAGGGCGTCGAAGCGCTTCGCGGAACGGCAGTCCTCGGCGCCCCAGAACCAACTGCCGCCGCGAATAATCCGGCGGGCGCCTTCTTTCGGACCGGTCGGGTCGGCGACCGGATTCGACGGATAATAGCCCCTCCGATCCCATACCCATTGCCAGACGTTGCCGTGCATGTCGTACAAACCCCACGCGTTCGGCGCGAAGCTGCCGACGTGAACTGTCCGGCGCCGGTTCACCCCTTCTGGGCAGTAATCGCCGGGGCTGCTGCCTCTGTAGTTCGCGTCGTCGGCCGAGAGACACTGACCGGTGTTGAACGGCGTTGTCGTTCCCGCTCGCGCCGCGTATTCCCATTCCGCTTCGGTTGGCAAGCGATAGCCCGTACACGCGCGGTTCCACTGAACCGCATTGCTTGTCCCGGAATAGCATCGGGGCAAGCCCTCCGCGTCCGACAACCGGTTGCAGAATTCGACCGCGTCGAACCACGACACATTCTCCACGGGGCAATCGTCGCCGCAATGTTTGAAGTAGCTCGGATTATTGCCCATTACTTTTTGCCATTGCGCCTGCGTCACGTCCGTTGCGCCCAGCAGAAAGTCTTTCGTAATCGTTACCCGATGCAGCGTCTCACGGTTTTCGTTCCTGTCGCACTCGCTTTCCGGCGAACCCATCGCGAACCCTCCGGACGGAACGACGATCATCTGGTAGCCGATGTCAGACGTGGTCGGAGGAGGCGATGCTGGCCGGGCCGTCGTCGACGGCTGGCCGCCGGCGCCGTCGCGTTTCCGCAGCGACGCCGCTGGGGTTAGCGGAGACTTGGCGGACAACGACCCCGCAAGGCGGAATCCCAATATGCCGAGGCCATTTCGCGAAAAAAATCCTACCCGGCTCGCCGAACGGCAATCTTTCGCACAGTATCTCCACGCGCAGCCGCGACCGACTCGGCGCGAGCCGCTGCTGGGCCCGGCAGGATCGGTCACGTCCCCGGAGGGGTAGTCGTCGTATCTGTCCCAGACCCACTCCAATACGTCGCCTTGCGCGTCGTAAACGCCCCAGCCGTTCGGCTGCTTCTGCCCGACAGGATGCACTTTGCCGTTGGAATTCTTGCGATACCAACCGATTTCGTCCAGATGGCTGTCAGCTTCACAATCGTAGTATTCCGCCGCCGTTATCGGTCCGTTGGCAAACGCTGTCGCCGTCCCCGCTCGCGCGGCGTACTCCCACTCCGCCTCGGTGGGCAGTCGATAGCCCGTGCAGTCGCGATTCCAGGTCATCGTGTCTTCGACAAGAGCGTCCCCAAAACGACCACCAATATCCTCGACGCAACCTCCATTTTTCCAAAAGCCCACAGTAGTGCCGCCGGCTTGGCGACACTGTTTCAAACCATCGCTGTAGCAATTCCATAGCTTTTGCGCGCGCCCAACCCAGCCGGCGTCTTTGTAACAGCGGCTCAGCCCCTCGCGGTCCGACAACTTGTTGCAGAAAGCGATCGCGTCAGCCCAATTCACATTCTCCACCGGACATTCGTCCCCGCAATCTTTGGCTTCGCTCGGGTTGTTCCCCATCAAGGCTCTCCACTGGCCCTGCGTAACTTTGGTCGCGCCGATCAGAAACGGTTTGCTAATCGTCACCCAGTGCTGCGTCTCGTCGATCGTCTGATCGGGAAATCGCCCCGGTTCGTCGCCGGGAGAACCCATCTGAAAGCGTCCGGGCGGAATCGCCACGAATTTGTAGCCGATGGTGGGGCTGTCGGCCGTCATTTGTCGGGCCGAGCGTGGCCAGAATTCCACTGCCACCGCAATTACGCAGGCCGAGGCTGCTACGGCCAGCGCCAACCGGCGTCGGCGTTTCCCCGCCGGCCGGCGAACATCCGGCATGGATGGCGGCGCCCAGTCTGGCGCCGTGGGGAGCGGCGTCGCGGGGAGCGGCGCAGGGAAGACCTGCCGGTATGCCGCCCACGTGACGCACAGGCTGAACGGCAGAGCGAATGTCATCCAGATCAGGTGGCCGCCGTACGAAACGAGCGGGATCATCATTTGAGTTATTCCGACCGGCAACAGGAAAAAAACTGCCGCGACGGCGTACCGGAGCCAATTGATGATGATCGTCATCGCCAGCGCCAGCAGGATGAACGAACGAACATTGGCCTTGACAGTCCGCCAGGTTTTTCTCAGCGCCTCGCCGGGCTTTTCGCCTTCGGCGACCAGCGAGAACAAAAACAAGAATGCGCCGGCCAAACCCGCGGCGACGCCAAGGTCGTCCACCCAGATGCCCGGCGCCAAAAGGCTGACCAACAGCGCCGCGCTGGACATGATCAGCATGGCGATCGGCCTCTCGCGCCACATCGAATAGCCCCGGAAGACTGTTCTTAGCTTCGCCGGCCGGGCGTCGAAACAATCGCGGGCGAGCAACGCCGTGCCCGCCGCCAAAGGCGTGAGGATGAAAAGCGCCGCCAGTAATGCCACAACCAAACTGGCGACCACCGAAATCGAAGCCAGGCGGTCCATGGCTTTATCGGCGCCTTTTCCGGAGGACACGAGGATCAGCGCGAGCGCTGCTGGCGCGGCGGCCAGGGAGAACCAAATGGCCAGGACAATCGCCTGTCCACGAACTAAGACTCCTAGTTTGCCGGCGTACACCCGCCAGCCAGCCGCAAACGCCTCGCGGAGATTGATTTTGCCCATCGACTATCCTGATCGAAGACCCTGTAAAATTATCCTATCTTACGGCCGGCGCCAATACGTCTATGCGGAGGGCGGCGGCGCCTCGGTCGTCGCCGCCAACGGGAAAACCTGCCGATATGCCGCCCACATGACGCACACGGTGAACGGCAGGGCGAACAACTCCCAGAACCAAATGCTGACTTCGGCCGGGCCGGACATGAGTTTAGCCGGGCCGGCCGGCAGTGCGGCCCGCATGGCCACGACGGCGAGGATCGCCGCAAAGGCAATGAGCCACAGCGCCAACTGCAGCGCCATGAGCTCGATGAAATTGGCCTTCAGCGCCCGCCAACCTTGCCGGAGCGAATCGCGCGGCGTCGCGCCTTCGACGATCAGCGGAATCAGGAACAGAGTGATCGCGAAGCTCGCCAGCGCGCCAACGCCGCACGCCAGCGCGCCAAGCAGAACCAGGCCGGCGGCGATCAGGTTGACGATCAGCGTGTAGTCCCACAGTGCGTAGCCGCGGAAAACGGTCGCCGCCTTCGCGGGGCGCTCTTCGAAACAATCGCGCACGAGGAACACGAGTCCGGTCCAGAGCGGCGTCCAGAAAAAGAACGTGAGCACCGCAACGAAGACCAACACTCCGAACCCGAGCCAGGATATCTCGGAGTGGTCGGTCAGCCGATTGGTCATCCATAAGGCGGCGGCAAAAGCGATTTCGGCTACGCCCAGCAGCGCAAACACAATGATGTGCCCGCGGACGAGCACGCCGATATTTCCCTTGTAGACGCGCCAGGCGGCCGCAAAAGCCTCGCGGAGATTGACTTGGCCCAATTTTGCCTTCCTCTCTGGAATCTTTCAGACAGTCGGCGGCGATTCGACCGCCGTCGCCGCCAGCGGGAACACCTGCCGGTACGCCGCCCACGTGACGCACCAGACGAACGGCCTGGCGAACAGCACCCAGACCAAACTCAAGAAGCTGAACGTCGTATTGACCGTGTATCCGGTCTTCAGGACGAACCGAAAAGACGTGCTCGCGCCGCTAAACCCGTCGAGGATGATCAGCGTCGCCAGCCACAGCAAGACCAGCGAACCGAAGTTGGTCTTGGTTGCCTGCCAGCATTTTCGCAGCGCCCCGCCGGGCGTCGCGCCGTCAACGATCAGCGGAAACAGGAATCGAATCACCGCGCCGGTCGCGATTGCGCCGACGCCGAACGCCGCTGCGCCCAGCAACAAGGCGCCGGCCGTGATCAATGCGCTAAGCAGCGTTATGCCCCAGATGGAATAACCCCGGAATACCGTCTTGGCCTTTGCCTCGCCGCCTTCGAAGCAATCGCGGACGAGAAACACGAAGCCCGCCATCAGCGGCGACAGGAAAACGAAGAGAAACACGAGAGTCACGAGCAACGGAAACAAGTGCCCCAGCGAACTGACCAGCCCTTGTCTTTTGAAGTAGATGTAGGCCGCAAGTATGATCGGGACGCACGAACTGACAAAAATGCCAAGCATGATTGCCGTCCCGCCGATCAACACTCCGAACCGCTCCCGATACACGCGCCAACCGCTCGCAAACGCTTCGCGCAAATTGATCTTGCCCATGGATTCACCGCCGTTCTATTGATGTCAGGCACGATACCACTGATGAAGTGAATGTAAACCGCGAAGGAACTCGAAGATGGGGAGGCGAAAAGGCCAACCGCGAATGCACGCGAATGCACGCGAATACGGAACCAGCGGCAGCGGCCAGGACGGCCCTCGCGATTCCACGCCCCCCGCGTGAGGGCCGCCGCGTCCATCCACGAACGACGTTTTTTGCAAATGCCTCAAAAGTTTGATACACAATACTTTTCTCGCAGGCGAGGCGATTGTGAACGAACGAACGGACCGCATCGATGTGGCGCACGTCCGCCACGTGCACCTGATTGCGATTTGCGGCGTGGGCATGGGCAGCCTGGCGGGCATGCTCAAGGCGCGCGGGCTGCAGGTCACGGGCAGCGACGCCGCGGTGTATCCGCCGATGAGCGAGCAGCTTGCGGCGCACGGCATTCCCGTGCTGCCGGGCTACCACCCCGCGCATCTGACGCCGCGGCCGGATCTGGTGGTCGTCGGCAACGCCATCAGCAAGGGCAATCCGGAAGGCGACGCGGCGATCGCGGCCGGAATTCCGTATGTGTCGATGGCCGAAGCGGCGCGGCTGTTTTTCTTTGCCGGCAAAAAGCTGACGGCGGTGTGCGGCACGCACGGCAAGACGACCTCGACCGCGTTGCTGTCGTGGATACTCGAAAACGCCGGCTGCGATCCGACGTATCTGGTCGGCGGAGTGCTGCGCAACACCGACGCCAGTTTTCGCGTGGGGCAGGGGCCGCTCGCCGTGGTCGAAGGCGACGAGTACGACACGGCCTGGTTCGACAAGGTTCCCAAGTTTCTGCGCTACCGGCCCGACGTTGCGGCGCTCGGCAACATCGAGTTCGATCACGCCGATATTTACCCCGATCTCGACGCGGTGCGCGCCGCGTTCCGGACGCTCGCCGGCGTGCTGCCGGCCGACGGTTTTCTCGCCGCCGGCATCGACAGCCCCGAGGTGCGCCGCCTGCTGCCCGCGTTCGCTTGCCCCGTCCGCACGTTCGGCTTCGCGCCCGACGCGCAACTTTCCGGGCGCGTGCGCGCGCTCGATCCGGACCGGATGACGTTTCAAGTAACCGCGAACGGCCGCCACCGCGGCATTTACGAGGCGCGGCTCGTCGGCGACTACAACCTGCTGAACATCCTGGGCGTGATGGTGCTGTGCGACCGGCTCGGCGTCGACGACCGCGCGTTTCGCGACGGCCTCGAAACGTTCGCCGGCGTCAGACGCCGCCAGCAGATCGTCGGCGAAGCGGCCGGCATCCTCGTGATCGACGATTTTGCGCATCATCCGACGGCGGTCCGGGTCACGCTCGCGGCGTTGCGCGATGCGCGGCCGAACCGCCGGCTCGTCGCGGCGTTCGAGCCGCGCACGAACACCTCGCGCCGCAACGTCTTTCAGCAGGAATACGCCGAGGCGTTCGACGCGGCCGATTTCGTCGTCGTCTGCGACGTGCAGGCCGCGGCCAAGGCCCCGCCGCCGGACAAACTCGACGTCGCGCGGCTCGTCGCCGACATTCGCGCGCCCGGCCGCGCGGCGGAACGCGCCGCGGATTACGACGCGGCGCTGGCGCTGCTCGCGGCGAACCTGCGGTTCGGCGACCAGGTCGTTTTTCTCTCGAACGGCGGCTTCGGCGCGCTGCCGCAGCGCTGCCTGGAGCTGCTGCAAGTGCGGGAAAAAGGCGAATGAGCGGCGAAATCGCCCTGTTCGACGCGGGCGGCCGCACGGCGATCGTCGCCGCGGCCACGCTCGACGGCATCGCCGGGGCCGCGATCTGGGCCGGCCGGCGCGCGCCGGTGAAGACGCTGCTGTTCGCGCCCGAGGGCCAGACCGGGCCGGCCTTCGCCGCGCCGGCGCTCGCCGCGCCCGACGTCGCGCGGCTCTACGGTCTCGGGTTGCCGCTGATCGCCGGCGATTTGCCGGCGGTGGCGACGGCGTTCGGCCGCGCGGGCCTGGCGGAGACGGTCTGGCTCGATCACCATTACATCCATGCCGAACACGCGGCGGAATTGCGGCGGCGCGGCGCGCACGTGGTCAACGATCCGGCGCGCGACGATTCGACCGACCTGCTGCTCTGGTATCTCGGGCGGCCGCAGGATTGGGAACTGGCGCTGGCGCAGGCGCTGCGCGACGATCCGGAGAATGCGCCCGAGCCGTGGCGCAGTTGGATGTACGTTTTTCTGGCGACGCAGAGCGAGCCGTTCGCCATCCGGCGCGCCATTCAGCCGCTGACCGAGCAGCGCTTCGAGGCTTACGATCCGGCGCTGCGCGAGGCGGGCGAAACCCGCTGGCGCGAGGTGCGCGAGTTCGCCGCGGGCGCGATCCACGAGACCGCCGTCGGCGACCGCCGCCTGGCGATCGTCGGCCTGCCGCCGTCGGCGCAAAACGACTACCGCCTGCTGGCAGACGCGGTCTTGCGGCGGCGGGGCGTCGATCTGGCGTTGGTGTTTTTCGACGGCGTGCCGCGCCTGGCGTTGCGGCGGCTGCCGGTCGCCGCGCCGGGCGACGATTTCCCGGCGCTGGCCGACTTGCCGTTGGCGCCGGGCGGCCGCGCGTATTTGTACGATCGGAACACGCTATTCTTGGAAACCTCGGCGGCGGGTCCGCTGGCCGATCTGGGGCACGTCGTCGACGCCTTGCGCGCGCATTTCGCCGAAACGCAACCGTAGTTCTATCCGCGTGCATCCGACGCAGCCGTGGCGGAGTCGCGTGCATTCGCGGTTCCAGTCCGCCGTTCCATTTGGTTTCCATTCTTCGCGGTGTTGCAATCATCATCTCTCTTCGCCACACTGGCGCGCGATGAAGTCTTTTTCGCCGATCGCGCGATGGCGCGCAATTCTGGCGGGCGCGGCCCTGGCGGGGCTGGCGCTGGCGGCCTGCACGTGCGCGAAAAAAAGCCCGCTGCCGTCCGCCGCCGACCTCGGACCGTTCGCCGAAGACCGGCAAATGATGGGTTCGCCGGCGCAGATCCAGGCGGTCGGCGTGGGCGAGCGCGAGGCGAGGGCGGCGATCGCCGCCGGGTTCGCGGCGATGCAGGAACTGGAGAAGCACGCGCACCCGGATTGGGAAGACTCGGACATCTACCGGCTCAATGCGGCGGCGGGCGGCGGGCCGCTGGCGATGCACGACGAAGTTTTCGACATGATGCGCGTCGCGGCCGACGTTTCCGCGTTGACCCACGGCGGCTTCGACATCACCTTCGCCGGCGTCGGCAAGCTGTGGCATATTCAAGATCCGCAGAATTTTCGCGTGCCGTCCGACGACGAAATCAAGCAGGCGATGGTCAACGTCGGCTGGCGCGGGCTCGAACTCGACCCGGAGAAGAAGACGGCGCGGCTGGCGCGGCCGGGCATGCGCGTCGGCCTCGGCGCGGTCGGCAAAGGTTGGGCCGCGCAGCTCGGGCTGGAAGCGATGAAGAAGGCGGGCGTGACCAACGCGATCGTCAACGCCGGCGGGAAGATGGCGATCGGCGGCACGAAGCTGGGCCAGCCGTGGCGCGTGGGCATTCAGCATCCGCGCAAGCCGCGCGACGCGTCGATCGCGGTGCTCGAAATTCGGGGCGACCAGGCGGTCATCACGTCGGGCGATTACGAGCGGTTCGTCATGCACGACGGCGTCCGCTACAACCACATTCTCGACGCGCGCACGGGCCGGCCTACCGACCCCTGCCAGAGCGTGACCACGATCGGTCCGCATGCCGGGGTCGCTAATGCGTTGTCGGCGGCCGTTTTCATCCTCGGGCCGGACGAGGGCCTCGCGATGCTCGCGGCGCATTATCCGGATTACGCGGCGCTGATCGTCGACGCGCAGGGCCGAATTCGCATGTCGCCGAACCTCGCGGCAAAGGCAAAGGTCGTGGAGATTGAGTAAGACAACGAGAAATCTGCTGATATATTCAATAGTTGTCGCGTGCGTCTTCGCCGTTTTTGTTGTTTTGAGCGGTCACCGCGGGCCGTCGACCGGCCAATTGCGCAAGGCCACGGCCTTGGCCGAGAAGATGGACGCCGCGCTGGCCGTCGAGAAACCCGATTGGGAGACGATCAAACCGCTGTATTGGCGCGGGACGCTGTCGCGCGTGGCCGCCGAAACGCGCAACTCCGCCGCCAACGTCAACCTGAAGCTCAAAATCGACGAGATTTTCGACCTGGCGCACGAAAGCGGCGCCACGGAGGACATCAACGCCATCATCGCGCGGCGCACCCTGTGGCGGATCGTCGCCTTGCTGCTCGAAAACGAGATCGCGCCGCCGAAAAAGGCGCCGGCGCTGGCGGAGCGCCGAACGCGGGCGACGATTCTGCTCGACAGCCTGTGCCGCCTGATCGCGCGCGCCGAGCCCGACAAGGGCGCCGCGTACGGCCGGCTGCTGCACGCGCGCGAGCAGCACTGGGCCGGCAAACCCGACGCGGCGGCGGCGCAGGCGTACTTCGACGCGATCGACGGCGTAATGGCGGACATGACGCTACGGCGCCTGGCGCAGTGGCGCGCGCTCGACAAGACGAACGCGACGCAACGCCGGCAGGCGGTCGTCCTGCAGGCCGACATGCGGCAGTTGTTCTCGGTGCTGTATCCGCGGCTGTTCGACGAAGACCAGCACGATTCGTGGACCGCGTTGACCGAGTTCACGAACGATCCGGCCAAGATGGACGCGGACTACATCGAGAACGTGCTGCGCAAATTCCGAAACCGCCAATTGGCCATCGCGGGCGAGGCGATGTAGGGCTTACTGACCGCGAAGGCTGGCGACTCAGCAGAACATGCTTCTTATTCACCTTCACTTGACCGCGAAGTCACGCGAATGCACGCGAATAGAGCAGGAAGCTGTGTTCAATCATTTGCGTCTGTTTGCTGTAGTTTGGCGTAGTTTATGTGCGCATAAGAAATATTATGTAATAAAAGAGACGCCGATCGCCGGGCGACCGTCTTTGATTGAAACAGGTCCGCGCCTGAAGATGATCGCATAAGAGCCATGCGAGTTCCGGGAATATGGCTCGCCCAACAGCCGGCCTACGGCTGACCCGCCCTGGAGATAATCGCTATTTCGTCGGTTCTAACAGTAGCGGCGTCTCGATGTATTCGCGGCGTTGCCGCAGATAGTCTTCCTGCTTCTCGAAATCGGCTGCCGGCATCGTCAGCTTCTCGACGACGACCTCCATCTTGAAGGTCAACTGATCGGCGGCCAACGTCCACGACGCGCGCGTACGGCCCCACGGACTATCGGCGGCAAGCGGCGGCGGCAGCTCTTTCACGGTCAAATTCGACGGCAGGTGAAACCGATACTCCCAATGTTCGACGTACGGGCCTTCGAACTCGAGCGGATATTTCCGTTGCGGATAGACGCGCTCGATTTCTTTCGTCGCGACGCCGAACAGGCGCAGCATCTGGAAACGGCCGCCGCTGACGGTCAATAGCGGGCATTCCGAGGTTCGCCGCAGCACCACCGGGTCGGCGAGATCGTTCATGCCCTCGATCGAATACGCGAGCAGCCGGCTGCGCGGCGCGAAGTCCCGCACCTCTTTTTCCATACGGTCGCGCAGTTGGCGGTCGTTCCAGCGGCGAAGATTTCGCAACGGATAGGCGTACGCGCCCGTGCGGCGGTGCTCTTCCACGATCGTTGCGCCGCCCTCGCCGGTCAGCCGCACGTCATAGGTCTGCTCGTCGCTGTTGAATGTCAGGCCCTGCGCCGGCGTCGCGCCCGTCGCGCCATGCGCCGGGTCGAGATAAAACGCATTGCAGAGGTCGTCGGGCAACCGGCCGAGCGGCAGGTTTTCGTTGCCGACGGCGCCCCAGATGGTTTCGCCGTCGCGCGTCAGCCGCAGCAACGGCGTGTGGAGAAACATCAGCCACGGCGCCTCGTTCAGCGGCAAATGGCTGCGCCAGCCGGCGGTCAACAGCCAGTCGGCCGACCATCCCGACGCCTGCGCCAACGCGGCAAGCAACGCCGTGCGATCGGCCACGTTGCCGCGGTTGGCGGCGAGCGTCTGCGCGGGCAACCTGGGCAGCGGATCGCGGTCCCACATCGCCACGCCCGAGTCGCGCACGTCGCGCAGGACGAAGCGATACAATGCCTCGAGCGCGGCGCGGCCGGTTTTGCCGGCGGTCAATTCGGCGGCTTTGGCCGTCACCAGCGGGTCGCCGGCCAGGCGCGGCGCGAGCGCGGCCTGATATTGACGCGCAATCGTCGGCCAGTCGGTCGCGACGGTCGCAAAATAATACGGCGCGACGGCGTTCCAGTGCGGCATGTGCGGTTCCGCCTGCAGCACCGGCGGCTGCCGCGTTTCGTAAATGACGACCCGTTGGCCGCCCTCCAGACGTTCGGTTTTCGTGACGCTCGCGTCGAAATTGCGCTCGTAGAAACGCAGCGGCATGGATTTCGGCGCTCGGATCACGACGCGGCGAAACGTGACGGGGTTCGTGTGCGCCTCGACGTGCGAGTCGCCGAAGGTTCGCAAACCAGCGAATTTCCGTCGCGAAGAGAATTGGTAATAGACGAAACCGCCGACCTTGACGTCGGGCGTCGCCAACTGCAGGCGGCGCATTTGGCTGCCGTGGCGATCGCCGTAATTCACGCTGGCGTCGCGCACGGCGCCGGCGGACAAGACGCTGACGGCGCCGTCCGGCGCGATGGCGTAGCCGAAGTCGACGCGCGCCTCGGCGTTCGACGGGTCGTAGGTGAAGGACTCGTTCGCGGCCGACAGCCCGGCCTGCTTGTCGACGCGCGTCAGCCGGCGCCAGGTCACCACCGTATGATTCTTGTCGGTCACGTCGACGCGCCACTCGTCGAACACTTCCGTCGTCGCGTGGTCCGGGTCCGGCGGCGCTTTCATCGCTTCGTGCACGAGCGCGACGATCTCGGCGTCCTTCAGATCTTCCAGCTTGCGCACCTTCGGATCGCCGATGCGCCGGCCGAGTTCGACGCGCACCGTATCGCCGAGCGGATAGCTGCGGATTTCCCCGCTGAGCAGTTCATAACGCAGCGCACCGGCGCTCGTCGCCAGCAGCCGGCCGGGCAGTTCCTCGCCGTTTTGCAGCACGAGATTGTCGGGGCACGCCGGATCGGGCGGCGGCACGCGCCCGGCGCAACCCGCCCACCACGCCGCCATGGCGACCAGCAACGCCAACGCACGCTTCGCGTTCATGGCTGCACCTCCCGCGCGAACGCCCGCCGGGCGAAGAACGTTTCCACGGAAACCAGCGCGTCGCGATACGCCGGGTAGTCGGCCGGGCTGATTTCCGTCTGGCGGAAAACGGTCGCGGAAACCAGCGTGAAGCCGTCGGCGGTCTTCTCGTAGCGGCCGTCGAAATGCAGCCACTTGTTGTCGATTTTCAGCGGCGGCGGCAGGTCTTCGACGCGCCAGGTCGGCGGCAGCTTCACGTGGTGCGTCGAACGCTCGACGTACGCGAGCGGCATCCGCAAATCGACGGTGCGCGCTTGCAGATCGATGTGCGATTCGCGCCGGCGCAATTGCGGCAGGTCGACCACCCACAAGCCGCCGACGCGTTTTGCGACGTGGTCGGCGGTGAATTCCAGGGTCGACCGCAGCGGCTTGTCGAATTGGTCGACGTTTTCGTCGCGATAGCCGACGAGCTGCGCCTGGGCGCCGAACGCGACCACTTCCTTTTGCAACTGTTTTTTCCGGGCCGGCGTCGCCAGGCGCTCGAGCATCGCGCGCATCGTGGCGCCGAGGCCGCCGGTCGACTCGGTGACGCGCGTGCCGCGAACGCCGCCGCGTTCGTCAACATTCAACGTGAACTCGGCGCTCAGGACGTTGGCGTCGGGCGGCTCGCGGTCGATAAAGCCGACCGAACGGCCGAGGGCGTCGACGTACGGCTGCCCCTGGTCGTCGAGGCGAAAATGCGGATAGCGGTAGGTTTCGGCCGTGGCGTCGAGGAAGAAGCGGCGGCCGTTGAGCCAGACCGCATCGATCGCGTGATTGCCGCCGAGGTTCGGAATCGCATACATGTCGCGCCGGCCGCCGAAGGTGTGCAGGATGACCGGGTGCGCTTCCACGCCGACGACGCCGAGCATCGTCGCCAGCAGGATCGCCTTGTCGGTGCAGTCGCCATAACCGTTGGCGAGCGTCACCTCGGCCGGATGGCCGGTGAAGCCCGTCGCGAGGTCGGTTTTGATCGAAATGTAGCGGATCTTGCGCTGCACGAACTCGTAAATGCGGGTGATCTTGGTTTCGACGTCCGTTGCGTCGCCAACCGCTTGCGCGACCGCCGCTTTCACCGAATCCGACGCGACCAGGCGGGTGCGGTAATATTCGGTCAACCGCGCAAATATATCTTCCCAATTTGCCAGCACGGTGGCTCGCATCGAGGCCACGACTTCGGGCAGCGGCGGCATCGACGGCTCCGCATCGAACGGCGGCATGTCGCTCGTTTCCCAAACGTAGATTTGTGCGCCGTCCGGGTCGCGACGGAGCGCTGGCTGCGCGCGATCCGGCGGCATGTTCTTCGTTTCGAAATAGAGTTGCTTGCCCGGCGGCACGCGGACCTCGACGCGCGACTGGGCCAGCGGATCCGTGCTCTGGAACATGTAGAACGGGAAAAAGAAATCCGGGCTCGGCGGCCGGAATTCCTCGGTCGTATACCAATATTCGACGATGTCGCCGACGCGCACGTCGGGGATGGTCAACGTGGTCACTTGATAGCGGTTGAAAAACGCCGCGCCGTGGGAAGGCGACACCGTCTTGCGGTCGGCGTCGGTCGCGACCCGGAAGGTCCCGTCGGGATGAATCACCACGCCGTAGGGCCCGGCCAAGCGCGAACGGGCGGCGTCCCAGTACCAGTGCACCGTCGCCCAGTGGCGGCCGTCTTCCTTCAGCACCAGGCCGGCGAAACGATAGGCGTAGCTGTTTTCGCCGTTGGCTTCGAGGCGAAACACGCCGAGGTCTTCGAGGATGACGCCGTCGTGGTTCGGCCAGCGTTCCCCCAATTCGCGGCCCTTGGCGAACATTTTTTCGTAGCGCGCGGCGTCGTAGGTCCAGGGCGTTTCCCCCGCCCTGCCCGCCACGCCGATGTTGACCTCGACGACCGCGTCGCGTTCGACCGGCGCGCCGCCGGGCACGAGAAACGTGCGGCCGTCGAACAGCAAATCGCCGTTGATGTCGACCGTCTGTCCGTTCTGCAGCAGCAAACTCGTGCCGGCGGCCGCCGGCGCCGCCGCGCAGAAAATGGCCAAAACAACAAACAATAGTCGTCCTCGCATGGCCCCTCCGTCCAAGGTTCATTGTCGACTGTGTCGGCAGAATCGACCGCTTGAGGCAAATTGTCAAGAAACGCTGGGCTCGCGAAACGTGTGGACTTTTCGGAGTGTCGGGATTGCTGGCGAAATACGTTTTTTGACAAGCTCCGCTGTGGTATTAAACATTGCACGGGAGAGAGCGGATGAGAGAACTGGTCGGCTGGACAATCGTGGCAATCGGGGCGGTCGCTGCCGGCCTGCTGTTTGTTTCAACCGGCGCCGGCGGATGCTCGGGCGGCAACGTGGTCTGGCCGGACGACGACGCGACGCCCGATGACGATGTCAGCCCCGACGACGACGATTCCACCGGCGTCGCCACCGTCACGATCGTGGATTACGCATTCGATCCGGATTCGGTCACGATTCCCGTCGGCGGCACAATCGTCTGGATCAATGACGGCCAAAACGATCACGAAGTCGAGAACGGCGCCCCCGGCGGTTCCGGCGCCGGCAGCGTTTTCGACTCGGGGGTTCTGCCGCCGGGCGGCAGTTACTCGTACACGTTCACGCAAGCGGGAACGTACGTGTATTTTTGCGCGATCTTCCCAACGCGGATGAACAACGCCCGCGTCGTCGTGGAGTGAGGCCGGAAACGGAAAGGGCCGGCAGCAGCCGGCCCCGCGAATCTTGATATTTCTGAGCCTCTTGTAAAATTGGCATTTCGATCATCGGCATTTCGCGCGGACCCCTCCCCCGGCCACGCACGGCGTGGCCGCGCCCCTCCCCGCCACGGAGAGGGGCGAGGGGTCGCCTTTGCGAACCCGGGATTCGAAGAGACGCCGCGCGGCCCGCACCGTCGCCTCCCGCCTTCTGAGCTTCTTCGTATTCATGCAAGAGGCTCTTCTGTCGTTATACCGAAAGGTCTTCTGTCGTTATACCGAAAGGACGGCGCCGTTCATTCCGTAACGTAAATCGGGTTTGCGTAAATCAGCGGGTAGTCGTGAATGTAGTCATCCGGGTGCCCGCCCAGCCATTTGCGCAAATGGTTCGGGACGACGTGCACTTCGACGCGATACGAGCCGGCGCTCGTCACGGCAAACGTGATCGGGCCGCCGGTGCTCTGCGCGACGACGATGCCGCCGTTGGGATCGGCTTTGACGATCTTCGCCGAGAACGTCGGCTGCGGCAGCGACGGATCCATGTTGTAGAATTTGGGCATCGTCACCTGCAAAACCGGCTTGGCGGACAGCGCAACTTCATCGCCCATCTCGGCGACGCCGGTGGTCGCTTCGGCGTGGTAATCGAAGCCGACCGGTTCGCCGAAGAGGTCGAACGCCCCGTACATCCGGCCCTTGGTCAGCGCGTCTTCAATGCTGGTGAGATCGTTGCCCGTGGTCAGCACATAGTTCGCGAACCAGCGCATCAGGCGGCGGTAGCTGTCGCCGCGGTCGCCGTCGGAAAACGAGAACGGGATGGCGTTGCGATGCACGTCGGTGCCCATGATGCCGACCAGATGCCGGGTCGCGGTCAACGTGTCGAAGGTGATCAGGTCCATCGCGATCGGATCGAGAAACGCCAGCAGCGCGAGGTCCGGATGGCCGGCTTTGTTCCACGGCAGGATGTAGGGCAAGAGCTTCAGGATCGTTTCAATCTTGTGCGTCGTATCCGTGCCCAGGTTCGCGTGCAGGTTGTAGAACTCGATGCCGTCGACCGAGAGGGCGCCGATGTCGGCCGTCTGCCATTCCTCGGAGTGATTCACGATGACCTGCGCGCCGAGGGGCTTCAGGCCCTGGACTGTGGATTCATCCCTGCCGTTGAATAAATTCGCGCGCTCCTGCGGAGTGCCGGCCGCTTGGCGCGTCATGTGAATCGGCATCAGATTGTTTTCCGTCCCGCTCGCCAGGATCGTCTTGGTCCCGTCGGGGCAGGTAATGATGTTGGCGATCGGGGCGCCGTTGTCGTACATCAGAACGTCGCCTTCGGCCGGGTTGTAAAGCAGGACGGCCGGGAAATCGAATTCGGCGAAGAGGTCCGCGTGATCGGTCAGCATGGCGAATTGCTGATTCGTCGTGCAGAGGGCCGTGCGAAATTGCTGCAGACACGGCGTGTTCACTTGACCGCCGGGCATCGGATTCTCGTCGCAGGCATCCCACGAATGAATGGAATGCAAATGGATCAAGCCGCGCTCGATCGTGTAGCCGCGCACCGGCGCATAAACGCTGGTCGGCACGACCGTGCTGGGAATCCAATAAGGTTCCGGCGGCGCCGTGTCGGGCGACAGGTCGTCGTCCATGGGCGAAACGTCGTTGTCGTCGTCGGCCGGCGAGGAGTCGTCGTCTTCGACCGGACCGCTGTCGTCGTCGCCGCTGCTGCTGCTCGAACCGCAGCCGATCGCGATGGCCGCCGCGAGCGCCGCCAAAAAGACCGTCAACAAAAACGCTTTCGTCGCCCAAGCGAACAACGTTTTCATGGTGCACGCCCCTTCTTGTGGAAACCTAGCCAAAAAGTATACAAGCGAATCCGATTAAATCAAGCAGTTAATTCGGGTTGCCGCACGTGCAACCTTGACAGCGCGGAGCGTCCAGGGTACCTGTGATTTCCGCACCCTGCCCTTCGTGGAGGAAAGGTCATGCGCCGCGCCAACCGGTTCTTGTTGATTCTCCTGGCGATCGCCTTGCTGGCCGGCGCCGCCGCGTGCGGCAGTTTCGGCAGCAGCAGCGCCCAGCGGCCGATCGACGACGACAACGACGTGTCGCCGGCCGACGACGACGACGATGACGATGGCTCGCCCGCCGTCGACGACGACCAATCGCCGGATGACGACGCCTCGCCGGCCGACGATGACGACGACGACGACGACAACGACGACACGGCGCTGACCTGGTCGTCGATGACCAGCAACACGACCGTCCCGCTGACCGCTGTCTGGGGGAGTTCCGCCTCCGACGTGTATGTCGTGGGCGGCGACATCCGCGACCAGTACGGCGCGGTGCTGCACTACGACGGTTCCTCGTGGTCGACGCTCACGACCGGCGAATCCACCGCGGCGCTCTACGGCGTGTGGGGCAGCGGCCCTGCCGATGTGTACGCCGTAGGCGAGGATTGGAATTCGGGCGATGAACTGATTCTGCACTACGACGGCGCCTCGTGGACGACGACCTCGCCGACGACCACGCCGCATTTGAACGCGGTCTGGGGCAGCGCGGCCTCGGATATTTTCGTCGTCGGCGACTACGGCACGGTGCTGCATTACGACGGCGCCGCGTGGTCTCCCATGCAGAGCGGCGAGTCGATTTCGGCGTTGTACGGCGTCGGGGGGACCGTCGCGAACGTGTTCGCGGTCGGCCAATTCGGGGTGATTCTGCACTACGACGGCTCGGCCTGGTCGGGGATGACGAGCGGCACGGCAGGGGATCTGCACGGCGTTTGGACCGCGTCGGCGGCGGACGTTTTCGCCGTGGGCTGGGGCACGAACATCGAGGCGGTGGTGTTGCAGTATGACGGCAAAACGTGGACCTCGATGACGACCGGCGTGACCGCGGATCTCGGCGGCGCGTGGGGCGCTTCCGCCACGGATATCTTCGTCGCGGGCACGTTTTACGACAACGTGGGAAGTCCGATCTCGGGCGAGCTGATGCACTACGGCGGCGCCGTTTGGTCGGGGCGGCCCACGTACGGACCCAACTTGTACGGCGCTTGGGGAAGCTCCGCGACGGACATCTTCTTTGTCGGCGACAGCGGCACGATTCTGCATCACGGGCCGTAGCGGCACGCCGACCGTACCGCCGCATTTACGTCAGCGGTTCCGGTCCCCGCGATAAGTTGGGCGTATGTTTCCCCGCATCCCACAACGCCACACGGGGCGCATCACAGCAAATTCTTGCCAATCACGGTCGAACGAAGTTCCAAATCGAACAGTCGCGCCGCGGTTGCGCCCAGGTCGCCGATGCGAATCGGGGCGACGCGAACGCCGGCCTGGCCGCCGGGCAGGTGAATCGCCGCCAGAATCGGCATGGTGTCGAGCGCGCCATGTCCGCCGTTGTAAACGCGGAACGGCGGCGTCCACGAGGGGACCGTGACGCCCACATTGGGGACAAGTCCGTTGTAAACGGGGATCTGCCAGCCGTTGCGGCCGAGCAGAAACAGGTCGGGCCAGATCATCGAGCGTTCGGCGTCCCGCCCGACGAAGTGTTCGTGCCACAGCTCGCCCGGCAGGCAGACGCCGGGGACGCCCGCGCGCATTTCCTCGCGGTCGAGCACGAGCCACGGACATTCGTCCGCGCCGGTCTGCGGGTTGCGCGCGGCGTGCTCCAGCAGCAGTTTTTTCGCCTCCGGCACGGTCTCCTTGCGGTCGCGCCAATAGAGCGCTCCGTAACTGCTGACGCTGAACGCAAAAACGTTGTCGCGCTGAATCAGCCCGGCTTTTTTCAGCAAGCCCACCGCGTCGGTCGATGAAAAATCGTCGGTGGCCAGGTGGTTCAGCGAGGAATGGTCCGAAAGCACGATCACGCAGGAGCGGTCCAGCAGGCCGCGGCGGGAAAGCCCGTCGATCAGCCGCCCGAACTGCGCGTCCACATCGCGCACGTTGGCGAGAATCGGCTCGCGGTAGAGCAGCGGGTTTCGCGCGCTGACCAGTTGATATTCGTCCACGTCGCGGCAACCGGGCGGCGGCGTGAAGCGCGGCTTCGCCGGCGCGAACTCGGACGGGTCCCAGGCGCTGCCCAGAATGTGCCCGCCGTCGTCGCATTCGGCGAGCAAAATGTACGCCAGGTCGGGGTCCTCGCGATCCAGGATCGCCAACGTCGATTCGACGATCCACTGGTCGTGCGGAAATCGCTCGGGAAGCTTTTCCATTTGCAGCGTGAGCAGGCTGCGCTGCCCGGTGTACAGGCGCGTCAACGCGTTGCCGAGCGAGAATTCCTTCAGGGTCGGATACAGTCGCCCGGATTCCGGCTGGCATTGAGCGTCGGCGTCGGAAGGCGGCTTGGCGAAAGAGGTCTTCACTGGCGCCGGCAGATAACCAGGGCGGCGGCTGCCCGTGACCAGCAAGTCCACCGCGCGCTGCGACCGGAACATCTCCGCGACCCATTCTTTGCCGGAAATCAGCAGCGTCTTGGCTTCCGGACGCTTGCGTTTGAACGCATGAAACAGCGTGTCGACCTGGCGCCCCTGGTCGTCGCGCGTGACTGCCAAGTCGGAATGGCTGATGATCGCACGCCCGGCGGAATTCCACCCGGTCGGCTGCCCCCAGACGCCGATCACGCCGGTCTGGGCGCTGCTCGTTCCCGCCAACGCATTCAGGTGATTCATGTCGGTCGCCGCCGGCAGATAGCATTGCGCGTTGGGATACCACAACGAGGCCTCAAAGAAAGCGCGGAGATGCGGGAGCAGCCAGTCGCCAGGTTTCCCGCCGGCGAAGCCCTTGGCGTTCAGATCGAGGTATTTCGGATGCAGCCCGTCGATCGCCACGAAGATCAATTTCCGCGGCGCCGCGCGGCCTGTTTTCCCCGGAGCGCTTCCGGTGATTTGCGCCAGAATTGTCCGGGCCCCCAAGCCGCCGAGGCCCAACCACGCCGCGCCGCTGATGCTCGCCAGCGTTTTCAGAAAGGACCGTCGGGTGATCGTTCTCGTCTCGGGCATCGACGAACCTCGTTTAGTTTTCTGGGCAAACAGTGGGGTGTCGCCAAGCCGATTGTCAAGTCGGCGGCGACCGTGTGCTGCGCCACATCTCCTTTGATTTCTCAGCGTCACCGCCGCTTCGGCAACTCCTCGCCCGGTCGGTATTCCCGTTCGAGGTGGGCGCGGATGTCGGCCTCGTCGAGCCATACGGGCCGGGTCTGCTTGTCGGCGAACAGCGGCGCCTGGTCGGCGAAATGCGGCGAAGCGGCGTCGCGGGTCGCGGCGCCGTACTGATGGATCGCGCGGGACGTGACGCGGCCGTCTTTGTCCCATTTGACGAACAGGATGTACGAGTCGCCGACCATATCCGCCAGGCGGCCGTTGCGGAACGCGATCCCCGCGACGGCGCGCAGGGTGTCGGGCCCGCCGGAGAGCGGCAGGTCGACCTTTCCGCGGGTCAGGCGCGCGATCTCGCCCCAGGCGGGATCGATTCGGCCGAACTGCCGCTTGAACTCGCGCGCGGTCTCGGCGAGCGATTCCAGCGGCGTCGCGGTCGGCCGGCCCAGCAATCGCCGATGATAGATGAAAGGCGCGGCGCTGAGCGCGATCAGGGGCAGGCTGCGGCTGGCCGGGTCGGCGCGGAAGTCGAACTGCCGCACCGCCTCCACGGCTTCGCGCAACAGCGGATCGGCCGGCGCCGGCGCGGCCAGAATGCCCTGAACGAACTCGCCCAACGATGAACTGCGCTCATAGTTCTCGTCGAACTTGTACGCCTGAAATTTTTCCCAGGTGATCGAATTGTCGCCGCCGTAAAGGGCCCGGGCGCGCAACGAGCGGTTCGTCATGCGCGTTTCAACCCCCATCTCGGGCGCAAAATCGCTGGGCCGCGGGTTTCCCGCGCCGACGGTCGTCTGGAACGGCGACGAGTTGCAGCTTTGCACCATGCCGGACGGAGGGTTGAACACCTGCGGCAACGCATCCAGTGGATAAATGTCCTTCCAGACCGTCTTGGCGACATTCCCCGGGAGATAGCCGGCCGGATCGCCGCCCGGAGCGCGGACGGGAAAACGACCGTTGTACAGATAATAGATATTCCCCTGCTTGTCGGCGTAGACGAAATTGAACGACGGGATCGCGAGCATCCGCATCGCGGCTTGCCATTCGGCGAAGTTGCGGGCCTTGTTCATGCGGAACCACTGTTCCACGAGTCGGATGTCGTCCAGCCCCGCGTAGCGGATCGCGTAAACGCCGCGCTTCGTGCGGAATGCCGGCCCGTGAACCGACCAGAGCGTTTCGCGCCGCACGGTCACCTTGAGCCCGCCCGGCAGCCGGACCTGGAGCTTCGCCTCCCCGCGTTCGAACGGGCGCGATCCGCCGTCGAGCAGATAGCGGTTCTTGTCCTTCGGGTCCAGTTCCAGCGCGTAAATATCATACAAGTGCGGCAGGTTCACGGTCGGCGCCCAGCCGAGGTCGCGATTGTGGCCCGCCAGCACGACCGGCGCGCCGGGGAACAGCCCGCCGACCATGTCCCACCCCTCGTCGCTGTGCACATGCGCTTCGTACCACGCGGCGTTGCCGTCCCACGGTTGGTGCGAATTGAGGCACAGCATAGTCTGGCCCTCCGACGAACGCGCGGGCGACACGGCGAAGGCGTTGGACCCGCCGAGTCCGCCCGCGGCCGCCAGCCATCCGCCGGCGCCGTTCGTGCGGTCGGCGTGCTGTGGGGCTTCGTCGCCGAACAGTTTCTCGATGGCGCCGTCCAGGCCGTAGAACACCGGGGCGATGGCGACGAAGCCGGCCACCACATCGCGGCCTTCGACCGGAAAGAGGTTCGCGCGCACCTGGTCGGGGTGGAGCGCGGCGAAGTAGTTGATGCCGTCGGCGTACGCCTCGACAAGCCGCCGCGTCTCCGGCGAGAGGTCGGCGTCGTACTTTTCCCAGACGCGCTCGTGTACGCGCATGGACTGGACCAGATAATCGATCGGCGCGGCTTCCCGGCCCCTGACCGAAGCGAGCTTCGCGCGCGAAATCAAAAGGTTCTCTTGGATCGTGTAGAAGTCGTCTTCCGCGTGGGCGTAGGCCAGCCCGAACGCGGCGTCGGCATCGGTCCGCCCGAAGACGTGCGGCACGCCCCAGGTGTCGCGAAGGATGCGCACATCGTAGCCTGCGGCGCGCGACAAGTGCGGATTGATGTCCCACGTCCGGCCGGCGCAGCCGGCGGCCAGCGCGGCGACCATCGCGCCGGCGAGCAGCGCCGCCAGCCGCCGACGGCAAATGCCTTTTGCGTTCATCGTCATTCGCTCCGTAGGGCTTTCTCGGACGGCGTAATTTTATACACGAGCCTCCGGCGGCGGTAAACAGCCATTTCGGAAGTCAGCCGAGCAGTAACCCGTAAAGTCCTTATCTAGCCCCGCGGAAGCAACCGGTGGCCCGTCGTCGGTTCGGGCTTCCTATTTTCGCACTCGCATTTTCTTCTTGACG
>Ga0181520_10001064_pt1 | contig 57469 bp, 58 predicted proteins | sample PEATcosm2014_Bin_29_FD_132451 | JGI IMG/M metagenome (GOLD analysis project Ga0181520, IMG submission 132451) | Peatland microbial communities from MTU Mesocosm Facility, Houghton, MI, USA - PEATcosm2014_Bin02_30_metaG | ecosystem: Environmental > Terrestrial > Soil > Wetlands > Peat | place... | reverse complement strand
TGACTGAAGGCGCCAACGTGGAGGAGTTAATCAATGGGTTACATACGATCGGCGCCAGCGCGCATGATATCGTCGCCATTCTACAGGCCATCAAGGCGGCTGGTGGATTACAAGCGCAATTGGAGGTGATGTAGCAATGAGTGTAATCGGAGGGGCATCGGATAGCGCTTTTTCGCAGCTTTCGGAGGCAAATTACAGCACCGCCAGTAAAAAAGCTCAGGACCTCGTAGGAAGTTCCGACAGCCAGAAAATTGAACGTTCGGCCAAACAGTTTGAATCCATCTTGTTGGCCTCATGGCTGCAACAGGCGGAGAAATCATTTGCAACGGCGCCGGGAGGGAATGGTGACGATGACAGCGCAGATCCCGGTAAGAAACAGTTCCAAAGCTATGCAATGCAAGCAGTTGCGACCGCTCTAACCAACGCCGGAGGGATCGGAATAGCTCCTATGATCGCCAAGGGTCTGGAAAAAGCAGCGTCTTCTGCGGCAGCGGCAACCGACCCAGCCGACACAGAGAAAACCGAGCAAAGCCTAAGGCGTTCGTCGCGGAAAGAAAAAATGTGAAGAATGCTAAAGTTTATATACCAACTGCCGATATAGATTGCCGCCGCAGTACGGAGAATGATCATGCAGATCAATATTAACCAGACCTCCAGTAATCAGGTCGATCTGGAAAAGAGCTCCACAAACAAGGCGAACCAGCCTTCAACGTCATCGACGGCCAGCGCCAATGTTGTGGATCGAGCCTCACTCACGAACGACAGTACGACCGTCAGTGCGTTACAGCAGCAGGCTCTTGCCGTACCCGATGTCCGGCAGGACAAGGTAAGTGCATTGAAACAGCAGATCCAGTCAGGACAGTACGACTATAGTCCGGCTGATACCGCAAAGGCTATGCGCGAAAACGGATTGTGAACAGCAACCGTTGATTCCATCGCGTCGCGGGTTGCGCTCGCAGTAGCCGCATGAGTGACGTATGCAACCAGAAAAGAAGCTCGACGTAGAAAAACTTGCCTCGGAGTACCTGACTTCCGTTCAATCACTGAGCGAGGAGATCGCTGGCGCTGTGTCCGCGATTGCCCGCAACGACCTTGAGGCTCTGAAAAAGCATATCGGGTCTCAGCAGAGACTATCTTCCCGGCTTCTTGAGCTGGATTCTTCCCGCCATTATTTGAGTGCCAATCCCGCGGTGTGGGCCCCCATTGCAAGCGCATTGCAGACGCTCATTCGGAACAATCGCGTTTACTCAGCGCTGCTGGTATTCTCCGGCTGCTCGCATCGGATACTTCTCACTCTATGCAAAGCCTACAACGATTCCTCGAGCCAGGCCGCTGACCGGAGTCAAGCCGCGCCTACCCTCTCTTGTGAGGTTTAGCCATGTCTCTGAATTCAATACTGTCGATTGCATCAGGAAGTCTTCAAGCCGAGCAAGGGGCATTGTCGGTTACCACAAACAATATTGCCAATAGCAACACACCCGGCTACAGCCGCGAGGTTGTGAATCTCACTGAGTCGCAACCGGTCGATGATGGCAATCAGCAGATGGGGACGGGAGTCACGCTCCAGGGCTTCCAGAGTATCCGTGACGAAGTGCTGCAGACGCAGATCAACAATCAAACGCAGCAGGCTAACTATTCGTTGGCGCAGTCCAACGCGATGCAGCAGGTGCAAACGGCATTTTCAAGCACCACCTCCGGGATTGGTGCGGACATGACGGCGTTCTTTAACAGCGTCAGCCAGATGACGACCAATCCTGCGGATTCATCGTTGCGGCAGGCAGTGGTTAGCAGTGCTACCACCTTGGTTAACGATTTTCATTCCGCAGCGAGCGGCATCAGCCAGCTACAGACGGGGCTGAATGAAACTGTTCCACAGAGCGTGACCGAGATCAACCAACTCACTACGCAGATTGCCGCCCTGAATCAGGAAGTTTCCTCCTTGCAGGCCACCGGGCAAGACCCGGGATCGGTGGAAGATCAGCGTGATCAACTGGTCAGCCAATTGTCTCAGCTCACGAATCTCCAGACCTCAAATTCTTCCAACGGAGAAACCATCACTACGGGCAATGGTACGGCCCTCGTGGTAGGCAATAAGTCGTTTGCGCTAAGCACTACCACCGGATCGAACGGGATGCAGGAGGTGATGCAGAATGGCCAGGACATTACCTCCACTTTAACCGGCGGCTCACTGGGTGGTACTTTGCAAGTGCGAGACTCCCAGCTTCCTGCTCTGCAAACTCAGCTCGATAATCTGGCGAGCCAGTTCAGTTCGGCGGTCAACACCGCTAACCAATCTGGATACGACCTCACGGGAGCAGCCGGACAGGCTATCTTCACAACATCTGGAAGCGGCAGTGCTTCTGCCAGTATTCAGCTGGCCTTGACCAGCCCGTCGCAGATTGCAGCGAGCTCCGACGGAACTACCGGAAGCGGTGGAAATCTTGCCAACCTGCTGGCAGTACAGAGCAACAATCTTCCTTCCGGAATGACGCCACTTGATGCTTACTCCGACATCGTATATAGCGTCGGCAACGCGGCTTCGCAGGCAAAAGCAAATAACACCGCTGCCAATGCAGCGATTAGCCAACTTCAGACCCAGCAGGCGTCAATTTCAGGCGTCTCCATCGATCAGGAGACGACGAACATGATTCAGTACCAGCAAGCCTACCAGGCAGCGGCAAAGGTGGTCTCCACCGTCGATTCACTTTACGACATCCTCATTAACATGGGCTCGACAACGGCATAAAACATGAGAGTAGATTCCAATTACTACGCGCAGATTCTAAATTCGTTGGACACAACCGAGCAGCAAGAACAGACGGATGTCTTGCAACTATCTACCAACCTGCGTGTTAACCAGCCCTCCGATGATCCTACGGCGGCCGCGCAGTACGTTGGATACGTGGCTGCGGCTTCCGACGCCGCCCAGTATGAGCAAAATGTCAGCAGCACGCAGACCATGATGCAATCAGCGACTTCCGCCCTGAGTTCTGTTGTCACCAGTCTCAATTCTGCAATCTCGCAGGGCGTAGAAGCAGGCAATGGCACGGTTACAGCGGCACAGCAAACGGAAATGGCGGCGACCGTCAGCGGAATACGTGACCAGATCATCAGCCTCGCGAACACCTCGGTGCAAGGCATGTATCTTTTCGGTGGCACCGCTTCCAGCAATCCGCCATTCCAACTCAATGCTGATCCGACCACAGGCGTGACTTACAACGGCAATAGTGGAATCAATACAGTGCCGGTCGGTAACAACGAAACCGTTCAGTCCAACGTTCCCGGAGACCAGATATTCAGCGCGAGCAGTGGGAACGTGATGCAGTCTTTGACGGATCTGATCAATGCAATGCAGTCCAATTCCACCTCAGGCATTCAATCTGCCACGACGGAAGTTCAGAACGCTTTGCAAACAGTCAGTCTGCAGCAAGGACTCTATAGCAGCACCAGCAATCAACTGGATGCTGACAACACTTACCTGCAAAACGAGACCGTAAGTTTGCAGAGTCAAGAAAACAACTTGGTCGGGTCGAATTCTGCACAGGTCATAACCGATCTGACAGAGGCACAGACTACCCAGCAGGCAACTCTCGCCGCGATCGCAAAGATCGCACCGATGTCACTACTAAATTACTTAGGTAATTGACGCGTACTGGCAAGGATGCCGATGTATCAAACCAACATATTCGGAACACGTCCGCCTCAGGGGCTCATTCTTCGTGGAGATTCTCGACCTTCGCCAGTTCGGTTCCGCCGACCTTCGTCCCCTCGTCGAAGAGGAGATTGAAACTTGGCGAAGCATCCTCCATTGGGACTATCGCTGCTTGGCGGAGATGATTCTTCGTTATACTGACTCCCGCATTCTTCCTGGGGTTGCTGCCACCGAGGATGGGCGCGTACACGGCTACTGTTTCTTTCTCGCCGAGGGAGCTAAGGGAGGCATCGGCGATTTATTCGTAGGCGACACTTGTTCTACCCATAAACGCCGTCACGAAATCGAACTCGAGTTGCTCCGCCACGGCATCGACAGGCTTCGGGAGTCTACCGGCCTTTGCCGTGCCGAGTCGCAACTGCTCCTCCACCCCACCAATCACCTGGCTGCTCCGTTCCTCGATGCAGGATTCCGCCGCTATCGCCGTGTCTTCTTCTCCCGGCCGGTCAGAGGAACTTCAGAACCGTTGCGTCTGCTTGCACCCGAAATTGAGGTTCGGCGCTGGGCGGAAGAAGATTATGAGACGACCGCCAACATCATTGCTGTATCCTATCGCGGCCATGTCGATTGCGATGTGGGCGACCAGTACCGCACGATCGAAGGGGCGCTTGGCTTCATGGAAAACATTGTGCGTTTTCCCACATGCGGAGTATTTGATTCGAGCGCATCCTTCCTCGCCTTCCACCGCCCCACCGGAACGCCTATTTCAGCGCTGCTCTGTTCTCGCCTTCGCCACGACATTGGCCACATTACCCAGATCTGCACACTCCCTGAATACCGTAGCCATGGTATAGGCGAGCAACTTCTTCACTACTGCTATGCCGACCTGGCCGCCCGCCGCTTCACTGAGCTCTCGCTGACCGTCACTGAAGAGAACCACCGCGCCGTTGCCTTGTACCGCCGACTCGGCTTCCAGCAACTCCACACCTTTGACGCTTTCGTCTGGGAAGCTTGAGCGCCGACGATCGCGCTTACGCAGATCTCCCCACACGCTTCAGTAACAGCGGCGGTAAACAGGACAGCCCGCGCGAGGCGGGCTGTTTGATCTTTCGATTCCAATGTCTCTCCTGACACACAAACCGGATTAGGCTGACCAGTTAGTGTGGACGTACTCTTCTTCCCCGTAGCCGCGAGACGCGGGACTTGCGGCTGGAGAAGCGGTCGCCACATGGGCAGCCGCGGAGGTATTCCTACGCTCCACTTCCTGCCAGGCAGAGCGTACGTCGAGAATCAGGGAAATCTGTTCATCCAGTTGCTCAGGAGAGCGTTTCACCTGGGCGTTGATAATGTTCATCCGAAGCAGAGTGTAAAAGCGCAGTAGCCAAGGTACAAACGCCTCACCTGTGTCCCTGTTTAAGGACCCTTCAAGCTGCTGAATGATCAGCAAACTATGTTTCAATTCAGCAGCACAGGCTTCGTGACGGACTTCACGCATGGCCGTCTGAGCTTTGCGCAGATCTTTTACTAACTGATCGTAAAGAAGTAGAACAGCCCCTACTGGCGACACATCGTGCAATGCAGCCCGCCGATATTGCAATTCTGATTCTCTCCAGCTGCTCAATGTCCAAATCCTCCGTGATTCAGTTTTGTTCTTTTCCGCTTGTTACCCATTATTTGTATTGGCGTAATTTGAGTTGCCAAGTTCCGCCTGAATCGCTTCCTGTTGCTCTGGCAGTTCCTGCAATGTGACGTTCATCTGATCGTATTGCGCTGTCCACATCGTTTGTTGAGCAGTGATATAGGTCTGGAAATCGTTGATCTGATCTTGCAAGCTGGACACTGTGGCGTTATATCCACTCAGATCAACCGAGAATGCTCCCTCAACAGGATTAGTCAGGTTGCCCAGTTGCGTTGCGAACTGACTGGCAAACCCGTTGGTCCCTGTTCCATCGCCCTGGAGAAATGTTTGGACGGCACTGTAGTTGTTTGAAATGGCATTGTTAAGCGTAGAAGAATTCAGGGTGAGCGTGCCGTCGTCGTTCATCGTGATGCCCAGGTCCGCCAATGTATTGACGGCTGAGCTTCCGCCTGCCGTGTACCCCCCTGAGCCCAGCAGGGTACTCTGCAGCATTTCAACCGTGCTGTCACCCTGCAGCGGGCCTCCGGAATTTGTGCTTGTGTCGAACGCGTACTCTGTATTGACCTGTCCAATCAGCGTGTTGTAGTCGTTCACAAAGCTGGTGACGGCGTTGGTCACAGCTGACGTATCCGGTGCGACCGAAATATTCACTGTGGTGTTCGGGGCGGCGCCATTCAGGTTCAGTGTCAATCCGGTCAGTGCACCGGTGACGGTATTACTAGCACTGCTAACCGGAACTCCATCCACTGCCAGCGAAGCGTTGGTCCCGGTTGCCGCCTTGGTGAAACCAAAAGACAGTCCGCTCGATGCGTTCGTGACGCTAAGATCACCTGCTGCGCCTGAGCTTTGGCTCACCAGCGCCAGACGCGCCCCGTTTGCGTCCGTTACTACACTCGCGGTCACGCCCAGGTTCTGGTTGTTGATCGCCGAGGCTAGCCCGGTCAGAGTATTGTCGCTGCTGTCGATTGTGATCGTGTTGGCCGTACCACCGCCGACGCTTAGATCAAAGGTCCCGGACGCAAGTGTAGTCGTCGCGCTGGCAACCTCCCCGGTGTAATAAGAAGAAGTAGTGGCCAGGCTGTTGACCACGACAGTATGGTTACCAATTGCACTTCCCGCCGAAGCACTTGCACTCACCAAGCTACTGTCGGAGGAGGTGACACTTCTGGATGTCACGGATCCAACCGGATCCTGTAGTGCAGCAAGGTCATTTTCCAGGGTTGTGGTACTTGACTGTAAAACGTTCAGATCAGAAATCTGCCCTTGGATCGACGACTGCTGTGACTGCCACTGAGTTTCTGGCACGCTAGCCGCCGTCACCATTTGACTGACAATCGAGGAGACATCGATGCCCTGTCCATTCAGAAGGTTTATGCCGTTTAGGTTGATTCCCGTACTGCTCGACATTTCAGCTCTCCTCCCTGTCATTTACCCGGCCCGGCAGAAGTGGCGATCTGCCAGGCCGGCATTACTGAATTCACTTCGAACTACTGAAGCAATTTCAAAATCGACTGTTGCATCTGGTTGGACTGCTGCAGCGCGGCCATGCCGGTCGATTGCAGGATGTTGTCCTGACTCATCGTCGCCACATCCTGAGCAATGTTGGCCGAACTAATGCTGCTTTCAGCGCTTGTCAGATTCTGTACCTGAGTATTAACAACGTTGGTGGCGCTCTGTAGACGGTTGACGTCGGCGCCGATCTTGCCACGGTCATTCGCAACATTAGCGATTGCGGTGGTGATGTCGGTCAGTGCCGAAGTTGCAGCAGCCACTGAAGTCAGGCTGTCAGTGGAGAGGTTGGTTGGCGAAGATGCGCTGAAGCCAATGCTGGAAGCCGAAAGCGTACCCACAGAGGCATCGATCGTACTGGCGCCTGCGGAGGTTCCGTCACTGATGAATACGCTGGTCGTGTTTCCAGAAAACACTTTGGATCCGTTGTAGGTGGTGCTGCCGCCGATACGCGTGATTTCAGCTTTGATTGCCGTGAACTCGTTGTCCATGGAGGCCTGCTGCGCGCTGCTAACGGTACCGTTGGCGGCTTCAGTAGCCAGCGTGACCGCAGTGTTCAGCAAACTCGTAACCTGCGAGAGAGCACCGTCAGCAACCTGCAGCATGCCCACGCCATCGGTGGCATTCTGCGCTGACTGCGTGAGCGCCGTGGTGTTGGCAGTCAAGCCATTGGCGATTGCCAGGCCTGCGGGATCGTCTGCACCCGAGTTGAGTCGCGAACCCGAAGACAACTGCTCCAACGTGTTCGTCAAGTTCGCCGATGTCGTATTGAGTTGATTCTGCGCCTCAATACCAGGGATGTTGTTCAAGATGCTCATTGACATATAGGAAAAGCTCCTTTTGCTTCCGCCTGCTTTACTATGCGATTAGATACGCTAGTGGCGGGAAGTCCAGTTGTGGTGGGATGATCTATCGGCATTCGTTACCCAAACTTTAAGAGTTTCCGCATTTCATGCAGCCAAAACGCTTAACATAAGTCAAGTGAGCATTTGAGGGACAAACTGTATTGTGTGGGGAAGTACATCGAAAACGCCCTGGTGGAGTTGACTCCGCCAGGGCGTACTCATTTGAGATGCGCTACTGAAGCAGCTTCAGTATGGACTGTTGCGATTGGTTGGACTGTTGCAGCGCAGCCATGCCGGTCGACTGCAGAATGTTGTACTGCGACATTAGCGAAACATCCTGTGCGATGTTGGCGGAGCTAATGTTGTCAAAGGCATTGGTTAAGTTCTGTACCTGGGTGTTGACCACGTTCGTCGCGCTCTGGAGGCGGTTCATGTCCGCGCCCACCTGTGCCCGGTCGCCGGCGACGTTTGCAATTGCGGTCGTGATGTCGGTCAACGCCGACATTGCACTGGAGACGGAAGTCAGGCTATCAGAAGCGAGGTTGGTCGGCGAGGCCGAACTGAACCCGATGCTTGAAGCCGAGAGTGTGCCCACGGTTGCATCGATCGTGCTGCTGCCAGCCGACGTGCCGTCGCTGATGAACACGGAAGATGCCGTACCGGAAAATACCGCGGCGCCGTTATAGGTTGTGCTGCCGCCGATACGAGTTATTTCAGCTTTGATTGACGTGAACTCGTTATCCATCGAGGCTTGCTGCGCGCTGCTCACGGTGCCGTTGGAAGCTTCGGTAGCCAGGGTGATCGCGGTATTCAACAACGTAGTGACTTGAGATAGTGCGCCGTCAGCTACCTGTAGTTTGCCCACGCCATCACTTGCGTTCATCGCTGACTGCGTAAGAGCGGCAGTATTGGCCTGGAGTCCATTAGCGATTGCGAGACCCGCCGGATCGTCTGATCCGGAATTGAGCCGGGAACCGGTTGACAGCTGCAACAAAACATTCTGCAGCGACGTGTTGGTGGTGGACATCTGGTTCTGAGTTTCTAACGAAGAGATGTTGTTCAGAATGCTCAGTGACATTGCTTTGAGGCTCCTTTTCGGTGCATTCCGCTAAGTTGTCGAGCCGCGTTCTAATCTGCGATTCGTTTTGCGGGTCCTTGTGGACGAGCCTATCTATCGGCCCTTTTCCGAATTCCTTCAACTTTTTCCTGTGAGATAGCAATTTTCTTGCCATCCGTTATTCGCCACTTCTCAGGTAAAGAACTGTGAAAATTGTTCTAAAGTTTTTCAGGAAAATGCCGATGATGCCAAACCATAGCTCTGCCAATACTCTTGGTACTGGATCTATAAAGTGATCATGCTGACCCGTCTCAACGGCTTGTCCATGGCAGTCAACTCGGACCTAATCAAGCTGATCGAGAATTCACCGGATACTGTGATCACGCTCCTTACAGGAGATAAGGTCGTAGTTCGCGAGAGCACAGAAGAGGTAATCTCACGCATAGTTAGCTTCCGACGCACGATCCTCTCCGCCGAGATGCTGGGCTCCGGAAGCCCGCATTCTCTCCTATGTTCTCGATTTATGACATCTGAGTTGTGCAAGTCCTCCGAGGATAGATAGATGGATAAGAGCACATTCATAGGACTCCTGATAGCTCTCGGTGGAATTCTTGCGGGCCTGCTGTTCGAAGGTGGCAGAATTTCCCAAGTAATTCAACCAACGGCCGGGATGATTGTGATAGGCGGAACCCTCGGCGCTGTCATGGTGCAGTTTCCCATGGAGATAATGGGGCAGGCGGTGCGGAGGCTGAGAACCATCTTCTTTGAAAGCACGTCCGACTCTTTTCAGGTCATTCAAGAATTGGTGATTCACGCACAGAAAGCGCGAAAAAGCGGAATCGTATCGCTGGATTCTGATCTTGGCCAGGTAAGAGATCTTTTTATGAGAAGAGCGCTGACCCTCGCCGTCGACGGCACCAACCCCGACGATCTTCGCGCCATGCTGGAGGCTGAGTTGGATAGCACGGCTGAACGGGACGAGCAGGTTCCACGCGTATTTGAGGCCGCCGGAGGCTTTGCTCCGACGGTCGGAATCATCGGAGCGGTGCTTGGGCTCATTCAAGTGATGCAACACCTGCAGAACATCGACGAAGTTGGCCGCGGGATCGCCGTCGCCTTTGTAGCCACCATCTACGGCGTTGGCCTGGCCAACCTCTTCTTTCTTCCCTCTGCAGGAAAACTTAAGATACGTATTCGCGAAGAACAACTCGTGCGCGAGCTGATTCTTGAGGGTGTGGTCTCCATCCTGGAGGGAATGAATCCGCGTATGCTTGAAACAAAACTGCGCGGCCTGCTTCGTCCTGAAAAACCGGCCGACGCGGCCAACGGTAAGGAAGCCGCGCTTAACGAAGAAGCGGTGCGCGTGTGAGGCGCAGACGACAGAGGCGAAGAGCAGAGCAGGAGCATAGCACTCATGACCGCTGGTTGGTCTCCTATGCGGACTTTATTACGCTCTTGTTCGCATTTTTCGTTGTCCTTTACGCGACCGCACAAGTAGATAACAGGAAGGTCGCCCAGGTGGCCGCCGCCATTAAGGGAGCCTTTCAGGAACTCGGGGTCTTCACTGGAACTGGCTCAGGAAACATGCCCAAGGAAATCATCGTCGTTCAGGGGGCAGGCGCTCCGCAGTTCTCCATTGCCAATGGAGCCCCCGCCGTGGTTTCCGCACCCGGTTCCGCGGCGGCACAGCTTGGCTTCGCCGTCTCCACTCCTTCCAGAGGCACTGACGTGGATACCGAGGCTTTGAGGAAGCAGCTGGAAGTAGCTCTCGGAGACGAAATCAAGAAGAAGCAAGTTCAGATGAGAATTGGTCCCGATGGTCTGGTCGTCAGCCTACGCGAGATTGGATTCTTCGATAGTGGAGACGCGACGCTTTTGCCCGCGGCACAGCCAACGATTACCCGCCTGGCAAAGATCCTGGAGCAAAAAGATTTCGAGATCAGAGTGGAAGGACATACCGACAATGTTCCCATTCACACCGCGCAATTCAAGTCCAACTGGGAACTTTCGACGGCGCGCGCAACCGAGGTTGTCACCATGCTTGTGCGTGATTATGGATTCGACCCCAGCGACGTTTCGGTGGCAGGCTACGCGCAGTACCGCCCTATTATGAGTAATGATACCGAAGAGGGACGAAGGGCAAACCGGAGGATCGATCTGGTTGTCATAGGAATGAAGAAGAGTTCGCCAGCCATTCAGAGTGTGCCCGGCGCGAAGATTGCACTACAGAACCCCCATTGATGAGAAGGTCGGTCCTGATCCAACCTTTAGCGAAGCAGGGGCTGGGGCGGCGGCGGGGATTAAGTGCGCCATCGGCGTAGACGCCTATTACGCTCAACGTTCCCCGCCTTCCGGCAAGCATCCCGACTCGCGCTAGGCTGGCGATGCGGCTAACAAAGGTTCGATCTTGGCCTGAATGTCCCCGGCCGTAAACGGCTTTTTCACATATCCCGCAGCCCCTTTGTTGGCGGCTTCCAAGACGGTGTCCACGCGGCCCTCGGTCGTGATCAGCAGAACTGGCACATCTTTCCACTTGTCCTCAGACTTAAGCCTCGACAGCAGCTCCAGCCCATTCATCTTCGGCATGTTGATATCCGTAAGGACAAGATGAATCGACTGCTGTTTAAGAATGTTCAGTGCCTCTTCCCCGTCAGCTGCCTCAAACAGCGTGCCCACCGCAAGTTGAGTGTGAGTGATGCATCGGATAATGATCTTGCGGATAGTAGACGAGTCATCGACAATCAGAATGTTGTACACGTTATACTCCTTTGATCGCTTCTATGTTGTTAGGCACTGAATTTCTAGACGACGCGTTGAGTAGCGCCTGCGCAATCCCTTGTAGTGGAACTACTTGCTGGGCCGCGTTCATCCGGATTGCTTCTCGCGGCATTCCAAACACCACGCATGATGCTTCATCTTGAGCGATGGTAGCGCCCCGATTATTCCGGATCTGAAGCAGTCCGCGAGCACCATCGGCTCCCATCCCGGTTAGTAGGGCGGCAACGGCGCACCCCTCTGCGCTCTCGGCCACCGAATTGAAAAGAACATCGACAGACGGACGCTGATAGCAGACTTTGGGGCCATTCTGCACAACGACCCGATAACCACCGCCTTGCTTTCTAACCGTCATGTGGCGGTCTCCAGGTGCAATCAGTGCGAGGCCGTTTTCTACATTGTCGCCATCCCGTGCTTCGCGAACACGTACCTTGCAGAGCTTTGCCAACCGATCCGCAAACGCCACCGAAAATCCAGCCGGAATGTGCTGCGCAATCACAATACCCGGCGAATGTGCCGGCAAGATCTCCAGGATGGCGCGAATCGCTTCGGTTCCGCCGGTAGAGGCCCCGATTGCAATCAGCCGCCTGTCGGAATACTTCGGGACGGCTGCAACGGTTTGTTTCGCCAAAGGCGCTTCGGGGACGATTCGCGCAGCGGCTGCAGCCCGCACTTTCGCGGCTAAGGATGACTTGAGGTCGCCGACAGAAAACGGACCACCTGGCTTCGCCACCACGTCCACCGCGCCCAGCCTCATTGCTTCCAGTGCGGCGGCACAGGACCGTTGTGCTAGCGAACTCACAATGATTACTGGCATCGGCCGATGCTTCATGACTTTCTTCAGGAACGTGAGTCCGTCCATTCCAGGCATTTCTATATCGAGCGTGAGCACGTGAGGCGACAGAGTCTGCATTTTGTTCGCCGCCACGAATGGGTCAGGGGCTGTCCCCACCACCTCGATGTCGGCTTCGGATGCCAGACTCTCCGATAGAATTTTCCTGACAATCGCCGAGTCGTCGACGATCAGCACTCGGATTTTTGTTCTGCTTTCCATTTGTTTTGCCCCACCTCAAAGAAGACCCACATGCTCCCATCGTCCGAGTCAATCTGCAGCCCGCCCACAGACCTCTCCGGTGCTCTGGAGACCGGAACTGGGCTTTCCAGCTGGAAGTCTCCCTCGGGATAGAGTTCCGTCAGCGTTGCTCCGCAAATCATATTGGCCAACTCGTTCAACATTGACTTGTCTGCACCAGAGGTGCTGGCGCTGCTCTCATTTCCCAAAAAGTTCATTGCCAGGGATGACGCAAGCTGCGGCGATGCCCACAATTGCAAGCTGCCCGTCAGCAATCCAGAAAAGCTAACGGCTACTCCCAGTGGAGTGCTCTGAGTATCCAGCTCTGTGTGGGTGGTGTTCAGGACGCAGGAAAAACACATTGTTTCCAGAACTCGAGTTGCGGCGTCCACGACGGCAGCTTGGATCTGTTGCGCCGGAATCCGCCGCATCTGCATCACTCGCTCAACTTCATCACGCAGTTCTTCCGGGCGAAACGGCTTTTGCAAATAGCCGAAGACACCCAGGTCCTTCATCCGTTCAATTCTGTGAAGCGTTCCGTCGGTTGAGATGACGACGACCGGCAAACTTCGCAGATCCTCCTTGCGCCCCATTTCCCGTACCAAGTCTTCCCCATTCATGACTGGCATGTTGATATCGACGAATACCAGATCGACATTATGCTCATGCATTACTTGCAAAGCCTCGACCCCGTTACCGGCGTCCAGCCGGGTGCCGACTTCGAGCCCGGAAAGATTGAGAACTCTGCCGACCAGATTGCGCATCATCGGTGAGTCGTCCACGATCAGCACATTAAGCGCCATTGAAGGTCTCCGTCGTTTGCAACACCGTTTGTACTGCCTGTCTTGATCCAGGGTTTTCCAGTTGCGACGTCCAGGCGTACAGTGCGACTCTTTGTTCCGCCTACGTCCTCACCGCGAACAATCAGCCCATTCTGCCAAAGCAACTTGCGGACAGCCTGACAGTTCCGTTTTCCAATGTTGAATACATCCGCGTTGGCGAGTACCTGCGCTCCTCCCGCTAGCCAGATATTGGTCCTCCTCAAGTCACCGCCAAGCCGTTGCACAGCGGTGAGCAACTCGCGCAGCCCGCTATCGGCAAACATCCATGGCCGCTGGGTAGCCTTGTTTGCATCCAGCTTTGAATCTGGCAGCATCAGATGCAGAAGACCGCCGACCCCGGCCGAAGCATCATGTGTCATGACCGCAATGCAGGAACCCAGCGCATACGTGGTAAGCACGTCTTCGCGGTTGTTCGTTACCTTGCCATCGCCCATCCCAACTACAAGCATTGACATAACCCCACCCTATAAAGCTTTGGATCGATAAACGGCTGGACTCACATATTGCAGACAGTGTTGCACGCCGTTTAAGGTTTCGGAGTGGCCGATGAGAAGGTAGCCGCCTGGCGCCAATTTCTGCTGCAGGCTGCGAATAACTTCCTGCTGTGTTGCCTTGTTGAAATAGATCATTACGTTGCGGCAAAAAATCACGTCAAAGGGTCCCTTGATATTCAGAGGATCAATCAGGTTCTGGGTGGAGAAGTGCACAAAGCTCCGAATTCCCGGCTTCACTTTGAACCATCCGGCCTTTTCTCCGACCCCGGCCAGGAAGTAGCGCTGCCTTTGTTCCACCGGCATCGACTTCAAATCTTCCTGCTTGTAAATCGCGGCTTTGGCTTCGATCAAAACCTTCTGCGAAATGTCGGTTGCAAGTACCTGCGCCGACCCAGGGTTGAATCCTGCGTCGTACAGGCAGAATGCGATGGTATAAGGCTCTTCCCCGCTTGAGCAGGCGGCGCTCCAGATTTTCACATTGTCCTTCTTTAAAGAAGGAAGGATTGTCTTATTCAGAAGCTCGAAGTGAGCGTTTTCGCGAAAAAAACTCGTATAGTTCGTAGTCAGAGCGTCAATCATCTCGGTGAGTGCGGTACCCGATCGATCGGCAACCACGTAGGTGTAGTATTCCTTGAATGAGCCGAGATTTTGCTTCCGCATTACTTTTCCAATGCGGGCCATGATTAGCTCTTCTTTCCCGCTACGAAGGTCCAATCCGAAGGTCGAGAACGCGAGCTTCTGGATCATCTCCAATTCGGGCGCAAGCCTTCGCCGCACAGCTTCGCTCGTCACGCTCGCACCTCCATCTGCTGAACGTCCAATATCAGTCCGACTCGACCGTCTCCCAGAATCGTTCCTCCGGAGACGCCGCGCGTACTCATAAGGAACTGTCCAAGACTCTTGACCACCACTTCCTGTTTCCCGATCAACTCGTCGACCATAAGGCAGAACCTGCGCCCCTCGGACTCAGCAACTATCAGAACCGCTTCCCAGGGATGAACGATGTCTGTTGGAATCGAAAACTCGCGGTGCAGACGCAAAATCGGGTGCAGGCGGTCATGCAGCAAAACAAGCTCGCCTTTTGATTGAACCGTCGAGACGGCAGATTCGGCAGGACGAAAGATCTCGCGAACGCAGCCCATCGGGATCACGTAGCGCGAAGCTCCAACCTTCACAACAAGGCCGTCAATAATTGCACGCGTAAGAGGCAGGCGAATCGTAAACTTGGTGCCGCATCCGGGTTTGGACTCCACGTCTACGCGTCCGCGGAGTTTCTCCACCTGCCTGCGGACCACGTCCATCCCTACGCCGCGGCCAGAAACTGTTGTCACTGCATCTGCTGTTGAGAATCCTGGCTTGAAGATCAGCTCGACGACTTCCGCGTCGGAAAGCTGCGCGTCGGTCACCAGATTTCTCTCACGTGCTTTCCTTAGAATCTTTTCCCTGTCGAGTCCTTTTCCATCGTCACTGACCTCAACGACAATTTGGCTGCCATCGTGCGATGCTGAAAGACAGATCTTTGCTACCGGAGGTTTTCCCGCCGCTGCACGATCTTCGGCAGTTTCAATTCCATGGTCGAGCGCATTGCGGACAATATGCATGAGCGGGTCTGCCAACTCTTCTGCAATCGTCTTGTCCACTTCCGTCTCTTCGCCTTCGAATTCCACTTCCACCGGCTTAGCAAACTTCCTGGAAAGATCGCGTACAATCCTTGCGGTCCTTCTCAGCAGCTGGCCAATCGGAATCATGCGCATTCGGAAGGTAGTGCGCTGCACCTCGCCGGTAATCTGCGTCAGCTGTGCAATATTGCGTAAGAGCATCGAGTTCGTTTGGGAACCTTCAATCTCGGTGCGGACTAATGACTCTGCGATCACCAACTCGCCCACCATGTCCATCAGGTAGTCGAGTTTTGAGGTCTCAACGCGAATCGAGTATTGTCCCGAAGCCTGTGCCTTGCTCGCCTCCGACGAGTTGTCTGCGGAAGCCTTCGCCTGGCTTTGTGCTTCCGGGGGGTCGATCTGCGCTTTCGGAGGATCGACGGGAGCGGGATTTGCCGCACGCACTTCTTCCTGTGGGGTAGTCTCCTCAACCGGACGTGCAACCTCGATCACAGTTTTGGCCTGAGCCGTTTCGGGCTGTGAAGCAGGTTGAATTTCAATTGCACTGTCGGCCGCGGGCTTCGCACACTGCTCGATCGTCTTTCGAATTCGTTCCACAAGTGGCTGTTCTGTCGGCGGAACGGCCGCGAGCTTTCCCGCCTGGATCGCGTCCAAACATTGCGACAGAAAATCTGCTGCCGCAAGGAGGATGTCGATGATCGCCGGAGTTACCACCAGTTCACGATTACGTGCGTAATCCAGCAGTGTTTCCACCTCGTGTGAGAAGCGGTACACGCGGTCGAATTCAAGGAACGCCGCCAGCCCTTTGATGGAATGAAAAGCGCGGAAGAGCGCGTTGATTGACTCTAGATTTTCTGGATCCTTCTCAAGCGCCAACGCCATCGCTTCGGAAGCTACCAGATGCTCATGTGATTCGACGATGAAGTCCGCGATCAGCTCAGGGTCGCCAACGACCTCTGCGGGTGTCTCTGGTTCGCTCGGCGCGACTTCCATTCGCTCCTGCATCTGAGTCACGGCGTCGCGCAGGCAGGGCAGAAAGCGTGCCGCATCGCAGCCCGCTAATTTCTTCTCCAGCGACTCCCCGAGAACCGCTGCTTCATGCAGGCCGCCTTCGTCGGCTAGGCAAGTGAGAATGACGAAACGTTCGCGGATTGATTGCGCCTCGGCATCGCCCACTTGGAGATCGGACATCGATCTCGCTGCCAACTCATCTAGGAGTTGTTGCAGTTCGCATGCCAAAGATTCGTTCTTGATGCTCTGTGCCATTTTCCCCCACTCAAACACGATTTCATTTGCAGACAGATCGCGTTATGCAAACTTGACAGTTTGCTACATCACCTGCGAAGGCGCGCCATTGCTGAGTCTCGACAACGCTTCAAACTGGGCGACATTGAGCGCACGATCAATGTCGAGCAACAATCTCACTTCCCCGCGAATCTTTGCTATCCCGAGCAGATAGGAGGTATCCAACTCGTTTCCGAAGGCCGGAGCCGCTTCGGTATCGTTTTCTGAAATATTTATGACTTCGGCGACTCCGTCCACAATCAGCCCCATCGGGACAGGCTCGTCCGTCCCCGCCAGGGAGACCACGATGATGCATGTACGTGGCGAGTACTCAATTTCCGCCATCTGAAAACGAAGCCGGAGATCAATGACTGGAATCACCTTGCCTCGGAGATTGAATACCCCTTTTACAAAGACCGGCGTGTGTGGAACGGCCGTGATGTCCTGGAGCCCCATAATTTCGCGCACTTTAAGAACCTGGATGCCAAAGTGTTCGCGGCCAAGATGAAACACCAGGTACTTGCCAGCTCGTACTCCGTTAGGGATTGGACTGGTTTTCGGTGCGATAGTTGATTCTGATAGCATTACGCCCTCCCGACAGCGCTTTCAAAGTTAGACATACATCGGCACTTATCCCGAGCTTCCTCAACCCGAAAAATCAGAAATTGCGAGCGAAGCGGTTTAGAAGAAAGGCAACGTTCCCGGAGGAATTTCTGGAGGAGCCGGTTTATGAGCATTAATTCCCGCCGCAACGCCAGATGGGCCCTTCCCCCAAAGGGGAACGTGCTTTCCACCAACGCAATGCCGGCGTCAAAAAGGAATCAAGACAATGGGGCAAGCTGTGCTGTCCCAGCATCGATCACTTGCTGCGCGAGTGCACCAATGCTATTGGATGATTGGAGAACTCGCTGTGCTCCGGTGTCGCTCAACAGGCGGTCGAGTTCCTCGAGAAGACGTTTAAAGACAAAGGGCTTCGCGAGAAATACATCGGCTCCCTTGCTTAGAACTCTGTCCCTGACGTCAGTCGTCGCATACCCGGAGCAAACCACGATTCTAGGTCTTAGCGGATACTCGGATACGTACCGCAGTACCTCCAATCCCTCTGGCTCACCATGTGCCAGACTCAGGTCGGCAATCACCGCGGCATACTCGTTCTGCTCGAATTGTGTTTTGGCTTCGTGCAGGTCTCGGGCACAGTCAACGAGATAGTTGCGGGCCGTCAAGAGCATCTGAAACACTTCCAGGACCGCTTCGTCATCATCGATCAACAGAATCCTATGAGCCATGGTTTCCCATCCGCGTCGGAACTGACTTCCGTATATCGGCAGGCTGGGAAATTTTCTTCAGTAACTATTTTGGTACCGCGCGATTTTTTTAGAACCACGGCTTCTCAACTCGTCGTTAATATCCTGTGAAGGCGATTCGGGCGTGAGGCACGGACTTGGGCAGCCTCGCCTACTGTCCTGTCGCCGACCGCTGATTTACTTCGGCCATGGCTGAGCGCAATTTCGTATCCTCTGGAAACCGTGCGCAGCCGTCGCGCAGTATTTCCGCCACTCTTTTCCATTCTCCAAGTTGAGCGCGAACGCCGGCTGTCAGCAAAAACCTTTCCGGCGACGGCGGTCCAACACTAAGTCGATGCTCAGCCGTCTCGGCCGCCAAAGTGCGATTTCCCGCAAATAGCGCTGCCGCCATAAGGATGTCATAAAGTTCACCGAACTCCGGTTCGCGGTCAACCGCGTCTTGTATCCGCCTCAGCCCAAGCTCTGCGAAACCTAGCCGCACTTCGCAAACCCCCAATTTGCTCTGCAGTACGCTCGATTGGCTCCCGGCAGCGCTTGCCGCTTCATAGTTCCGTTTTGCATCCTGAAAGTTTTCAAGGTGATACTGTGCATCGCCCATAGCTTCCAGGTGCACGGCGCCGCTCCCGCCAAGTTGTTCCGCTCTTTGCAATGTGGCCAGGCCCTCCTGCAACTTCCCCAACCGGATTTGGCAAATCCCGGCGTAGGTCCAAAGCATTGGCGAGTCCGGCTTCAGCTCAATGGCCCGGATAAAGTGCGGTAGAGCGCTGCCTGGGCTGTGGAAGTGCTCCAGCTCTCCCAATCCCATTTCGCAATGAGCACGAAAATCATCCGGCGCGTCGCACAGCTTTTTTTGTCCTAACTGCCGGTAGTACTCCATCTTGCGCGTGCGTTGTTCGGCGCAATCCTCGGCGATACCAAGGTGATGGATGATGAAGTCTGCCGCCGCCACATTGAGCCCCATGCGCTTCATCCGGTCGGCAACTCCTTCGTGGACGCGTCCTTCGAAGAATATCTGCGGATGTCGCCTGAACAGTCGCACATTTACATGCTCCACGTAGGCGGGAAATTTCTCTGCGGCAATGATGCGATGGGGATTCGGGCAGGCGGCCGAGTTCAGCATGCGGTTTGTCAGCGTCTGTACGTAATTCCAGATGCGAACGTCATAACCCAGCGCCTGTGGATTTGAGAGTAGTGGGGCGATTCTTGCCGCCGCCTCCGCGTCCAGCAGTTCGTCGTCATCCAGAAACAGCACCCAGTCGCAACGTCCATGTTGTAGCGCTGCGTTGCGGGCCTTAGAGAAGTCGTCCTCCCAGGGAACATTGATCACCCGCGCTCCGTAGCTGTGCGCAATCTGAGCGGTAGCGTCCGTCGAACCGGTGTCAGCGATCACGATCTCGTCCACGATGGGGCGCACGCTTTCAAGACAGCGAGCTAAGGTGGCCGCCCCATTCTTGACGATCATTGAAAGTTCGAGAGAAGCCATTATCAACTCCAAACTCAACGCCGAGTATCGTTATTTGCCATCCCGGGCTGTGCTTCCTCCGGGTCGCAATGTCGTTTTTGAGGCTGAACCTGGCGCGTCCAACCAGCACCCAGAGAGCTCTGTTCGGAAGCAGCTTTGTCCAGTTTCATCGCAAAAACTCTCCATGTCACCCGCGCAAATGCCTTATTTTAGCCGATAGATAGGGTACTTCATTGTCACCCCCTGATGGCCGGCTCTCGCGCTTTTGAGCGTGGAAGCCTGATTTTCGTGCCCTGCCAGATCATCCTTCTCTCCTCTCGTGCAAGGCTCAGCCCCCAGGTCGCTCATCTAAGCTAATTGAGGTGTTCTCTTAGAGCCTCGGATGCTGCATAATTTAATACATCGCATGCCGTGGGGTGGCGGAAGCTGTCCGACCGCAAGAGCTATATTTTGGAGATGTTTATGAATCGGGAAGTGGCTATCGGGGACTCCATCTCCGGTGGATCGGTTACCCTCCTCATCGTGGACGATGAGCGGGCAATTCGGGATGCGTGTGAGGCAATTGCAAAAACCATGGGCATCACCACAATGTCCGCCGCTTCCGCGAGCGAAGGGCTGGCGGTGTTGGAGCGCGTGCCGGTTGACATTGTACTGACCGATCTCCGAATGCCAGGCATGAACGGCTTGGAGTTTCTAGACGCCCTCCGCAGCGTCAATCCAGACGTGTTCGTCATTATTATGTCGGGCTACGGATCGATTGAAAGCGCCGTCGATGCGATGAAACGCGGGGCATGTGACTTCATCAGAAAGCCGTTTAAGCTGAACGATTTGCGGGAGATACTGGCGCGAATCACCAGCCAGCTTGCATTGAACAGCAAAGCCGACCGCCTGCGGCAGGAATTGGACAAGATTGGCGGGTTTTCGCTCCTGCTCGGGAGATCCTCGGAGATGCAGCAGGCTTATCGAATTGTCATGCGAGCCGCAAACAGTTCTAGCCCTGTATTGCTTCTGGGAGAAAACGGAACCTCCAAGGAGCTACTGGCAAAATCTATTCACCTTGCGACAAAGGATGACGGGCACCCTTTCATTTCCATCGATTGCTGTTCGCTCATGCCTGAATTGCTCGAAAGCGAACTTTTCGGACACGTGAAGGGTTCCTTCCCGGGGGCCGTAGTTCACAAGCAGGGACTTCTTGCGAATGCCGAATGTGGCACTGTGTTCCTGAACGAGGTTGGAGATTTATCGCTTGAGGCTCAAACCAAACTTATGCGGGCACTCCAGGAGAAGGCGGTACGGCCCTACGGAAGCACGAAGATGGTGCCCTTGAGGGCCCGCATTATCGCCACGTCAAGCCGCGATTTGGCCAAGGCCGTCGCAACCGGTAAGTTCAGGCAGGATCTCTATTACCGGTTGAGTGTTTTCGTCGTGCGGCTGCCTGCTTTGCGAGAGCGAAGGGACGATATCCCGCTGTTCGTCGAGCACTTTTTGCGTAAAATGTCCACCGAACACGGCAAGAAGAAGAGTATCTCTGCTGAAGCACTGCGGGCGCTGACATCTCTCGATTGGCCAGGCAACGTGACCGAGCTCGAGGCCGTGCTCGAACGGGCATTCACCTTGGCCACCGGACCATCAATTACTCTGTCTGATCTCCCACACCAGACAGGCGCCAACTTGTCGAGCCGTCCGACGGAAGATATGCCACAGAATTCGAGGCTCGCCTGGGTTGAGCGCCTCAGCGTTCTTCGAGCCATTGAAGATAGCGGCGGAGACAAGAAGAAGGCCGCGCAGCTCTTGGGAATCAGCCGTACAACCCTTTATCGAAAGCTCAATGAATACAAACTATCAGGCTAAACAATTATTACTGATTTCACCGTCGGAGCGCCGCATCGAGCTCCAAATGGCGATACAGGAGTCTTTGAATGTTCCTGTTTCTGTCGTCACCACCTTCCAGGATGCGCTGAGCTCCGTTGCAATCGGCCATTTCAATGCGGTGGTCCTGGACGAAGGCTTGGTAGACCTGAATCCCACTCATGCGGACCATTTTCTTGATCGCTGTACCGATGAACTTCCGATCTTCGTAAAACTTGCGATAACCGGCGTGCCGCGCTGTGTGCGGCAGGTGCAGCTGGCAATGCGCCGGTTCGATCGCGAGCAGGAAATCGGAGCAGCCTCTGCTCAGCATTCCATCGACTCGCAAGTGCGTGACGCGCTCACGTCAATTCTCGTCTGGAGTCAACTCGCACTGAGGACACCCTCGTTGCCAGAGGACGCGGTCAGGCATATCGAATCGATTATGCAAGCCGGCGTTACCCTCCAGACGCTGCTGGGTCCGAAATTAGATTAAAACGCAGCCAACTTGAGACGAGCTCAACCTAGCTCGGCGTGCGGAGCTGGGTTCTTTTCGTGATGCATGCGTTGTCCGGATGGCACCTGGGCCTCTTCACCTCGAATGATGGTCACGCTGAAGCTGCCAAAGGCCGTATTGAACACAGAGCGGTACAACACCACTCCCTGCGGCACGCTTACTTCATAATCAGTACCCATCACGACAGTGGGAAGGGACATCTGGCAAGGTTGGGGAAGAAGTTCCTTGATTCCACCTGCAGTCATATTGGCCAGCTCGCCGGCAGCGTCGCGAACGTCGTCGTGCGAGAGCTCTTCAGGACTTGCTCCAAGGAGAGATGCGGTTGCTTGACGAGCCAAGTCAGAACCCATGTCGAGACGCACCGCACCATGCCAGCATCCGACAATCTGAACGCTGGACGTAACGCGCCCGTTAAAGTGTAGGAGTTGTCCTGGTGTCTCACACAACGTCACGGGAAGGTCAACCATTGAGGACCAGATCCCGTCACTTACCTCGTCAATCTTTCTTGAGATGTCTTCCGTAATCATCAAATTAAGACCTTTCAGCGCATAGCCTTTGAGTATGGACAATTCCCGCCCATTCAGTCGCTGGTCTCTATCGGCATTTTGCCTGTAAGAATTAAGACAAAATTCCACCAGAAATCCACAATTAGCTTCCAAGTATCGCGCAAGGCCAGAATGCGCTTTGCCAAGGCAGCCGGCTCGCGTTTCCTTCGGTGCTAAGATGCACTAGATGCGTACCCTGGTAATTCAGTTTGGGCGTGTTGGTGACGTGATTCAGACTACGCCGCTCCTGCGGGATCTGGCGGCCCGTTCCCGCGACACGGACGTCCTGTTGGTTACCCCGAATGAAAATGCCCTTGCTGGCCTTGGCGGCCTTTCGCAAGTTCGTGCGGTAGCACCGGACGCCAAACTCCTTGATGATCAAATCGCCACGGGTTTTGCCGTGGGAAAGACGCCGGCGGAAGCGTCGGTATTCCTCAAGGGTCTCGATTTACCGCAGTACAACAGGATTATCAACACCTCTCATTCGGCTCTGGGGTGCTGGCTGACCGGACACATTCCCTGCAAGCGGCGCGAAGGCGGCGTCATCGGCGATACCGGCGAGTGCCTCTACGAAGGCATGGCCCATACGTACCGCGTGGCGCAGTTAGGCTTCCGCGAACGGAATTGGTTCAATCTCGTCGACCTGCTGCGCTGCTCCGCGAAGCATCGCACTATGCCTCAGCCTACCTCGCGTCCTTTCGTGAATACATCTGAGGGGCTTTCGTTTGTGCCTCCCCCAGGGCGAAGGGTAGCGCTGAATGTAGGCGCGAGCGAACCGCACCGGCGTTGGCCGCAGGAGAATTTTGCTCGTTTGGCAGAGGACCTGACGACCGCTGGCTTGGTTCCGATTCTGGTGGGCGCGCCCTCGGAGCGCGACCTTGCCGCCCAAGTGCAGGCGCTGTGCCACTGCCCGCTACCCAGCTTCATGGAAATGCCTGTCCCTGAAATGGCCACGCTACTATCGTTGACTGATCTGCTGGTGAGCGTGGATACCGGGGCTGTGCATATCGCTGCTGCCGCAGGAACCAAGGTGCTCAGCCTATCAGGTTCGAGCGTCTATTTTGCGGAAACGTCACCGTGGTCGGCAGGCAATCTTATTTTGCAGGGAAGGCTGGGGGCACCAATGTCGCAGCTGGAGCCCAGCCTTGTACTGACCGCCGCGCTCAATCGTCTTGGGCTAGTGGACCAGGCTGGTTTGCGAGTTGAACTCGCGCGTCACCGCCAGGAAGCATGGGAGACTAGCTTTCTTCCTTCTGAGGCTGACCCACTTGGGGGCATTACGTACTGGCCTTTGCACGAGCACGTTTCCGGCATCGAGGACCTGTTTACACGTACTCTGCGCCATGTTTTTGCCGACCGCTTTTGCGGAGGCGGCGGCAATATTTCGATCGAGTATCTCAAAGAAAAATTTCCTACGGCATGCGACGGGCCGCACTCGGGGCTGAACCGGCAGGTGGAGGGCCTGCGGAATTCTCTCAAGCCGATTGTGCAGACTCTGCAACAGATGTCGGTCGCAGCCGCCAAGTGCGAGAAAAGCAGCAAGCGTATCGATCGCGAGTCTGGCACCGTCGTCAATCAATTGGTCCCCGTGCTAATTCGTACACAGAAGACGCTGCTGCAGTGCACGGCTGGCGCAGACGGCCGTGCGTTTCAGCCCGTGGTTCACTATCTGGATTGGAGGTTGCGCATGATGCCGCAACTGCCTCCGGTTGAAACCTTCGCCTACCATGTCAGGGAGTATCAGGCTGCTGCCGCCATGCTGAGCCAGTGCTGGTCATTGCTGGCGGGGCTGCTGCAGTGTTCTGCGTTGGAGTGAGGAGCGGCATCTTGTCCTCGCTACGTCCGGTGATTCGGTCCACAGCCGTGAGCGCGGAGGCCGCCACTTGATCCATGTTGTAGTAGCGGAACTGTGCAAGACGGCCTAGGAAGATTACCGAAGGCTCGGTGCGTGCCAGCGCTTCGTAGCGGGCAAACATATCGGCGCTTTCGGGGCAGGGAATCGGATAGTATGCTTCGCCGTCAAACTGCGGGTACTCACGGACGATGGAAGTTCCGCAGTGCGATTGCCCGGTGAGGTGCTTGAATTCAGTAATGCGGGTGAAGTCGAAATCGTTGGGATAATTCACTACGGCCGCAGGCTGATACCACTCTTGGCTGATATGTTCGTGCTCGAAAACTAATGAACGGTAGGGCAGGTGGCCCAGACAGTGGTCAAAGTAATTGTCAATGGATCCGGTGTAGATGGTAAGCGCCGGGCTATAGCGCGAGTCCGAGCGCACAAAATCCTGGCCGAGTTCGACGGTGATATTAGGATGATCGAGGATACGCTCGAACATCCGCGTGAAGCCTTCGAGCGGCATCGCCTGATAGGTATCGCCAAAATAGCGGTCATCGCAATTGGTTCGCGTTGGAATACGGGCAAGAACCCCGGGGCCAAGTCCTGAGAGATCGCGTCCCCACTGCTTGCGGGTATAGCCACGAAAGAACTTATCGCATAGGTCGCGACCGACGGCGGCGAGAACCACATCTTCGCTCGTGCGAATCTCTGCGCGTGGTTCACGCACCCGCTCCAGGAATGTGGCCGCCCCAGCCTCATCGAGCGAGAGGTCGTAGAGACGGTTCAGCGTGGTGCGGTTGATGGGGATAGGCAGAAGTTGATCGTCGATCTTGGCAAGCACCCGGTGTTCGTATTTGCGCCACGCGGTGAACTGTGAGAGGTAGTTCCAGACGCGAAGCGAATTGGTGTGAAAAATGTGTGGGCCGTAACGGTGGATCAGCACACCGTGGCGATCATGCTCGTCGAAGGCGTTGCCTCCAACGTGATCGCGGCGATCAATGAGTAGGACGTGCCGGCCGGCCTCTGCAAGGCGTTGGGCTGCCACAGCCCCTGCAAAACCAGCTCCCACGATAAGTACGTCGATTTTCATCTGTTTCCTTCTTTGCCAGCGTGTTGCATTCAAGTGACTACAGTTGGCAGGCCTCATTCTGGTAGACGCCAATACCGAGGAGGTTCCCTCCGGTTAGCGAAGTAACCTCCGGATACTGGTGGCACCACTGCACCAAGCGGTCGCCGGGAGCTGAAGACTTAATGTCGTTCCACATCTGCTCAACCCCTGGGCAAACGGAGCTGCAAATATCGTGCAGGGCGATGAGGCGCGCATTGTTCTTGATCGCTTCGAAGTCAGCTTTGACGCCTTCCAGGGAGTGGTCGCCATCGATCAGGACGAGGTCCCAGATCCGGCTCTGCGAGAAACTGAGGAAGGATGCGGAGGTTGAGCTCTCGACGCGATAGTCAAACGAGCGCGTCTGCATGTACTCGCGCAGGATCGGCGAATCCATGAGATCGACACATGCCGCATGTTTGATCGGATGGAAGCGGTTGCAATATTCGAGAGTGACGATGAAGGTGCCGCCGTGCCTGCAGCCGATCTCAAGGTAGCTCTCAATATTCTGCTCGCTGAGCCAGCGAAGGTAGGGTGCAAACTGGCCGGGATACTGCCAGGACTTGAGGCCGCTACCGCAGTATGGGTAGAGGAACGAAGGGAACTCATGGAGAAGCTCGCCGTTCAAGCCGAGCCGGGGCAGGAACTCAAGTTCGAGATATTCCAGGTCGCGCAGCCGCTCCAGCGGTTCCTGCCGCAGCAGGGCCACGGCCTCGCGCCAGTTTGCGCAGTGCGTTGCAGGGGCGGCGGCACGCGATGCGGCCTCGGTGGCTTGCCTGCATTCTTCAATCATGCTGGCAACAACTGGAGCGTTGGGTGCGGAGTTCTGCACCGCACGAAGGAGAGAAGCCGCGCGGGCAAAGTTGCCGTTGAACATGTGGCTGCGGGCGACCACCAGCGTCAAGCGTGGGTCCATCGCCGGGCGCAAATTCGCCACATCGATTGTCTGTTGCCGCACGTCGGCGGGAAGTTGCTGCAGCAACACATTGCCCTCATTGACAAAGTATCCATAGTGGATGAGGGGGAGCGCTACGCCGTCTATTGGCATGCCTGCACGGCTGCATCCAAGATCGGGGATGAGAGCGAGGACCGTGCGGAAAGCCTCAATGTACGCAGTAGACACCTTGGCAGTCACTGAAGTGGTATCCAGCGCAGCGGCGTTTTGCTGTTGGTTGGCCTTGACGATAAGATCGCGGATGGCTTGCTTTTCCGTAGTGTCGAGGGCCGGAATGTGGGGCGCAATCACCGGTAAAGCTTCATCGACTCGACCCTGCGTGAGGAGAAGGGCAGAAAGGTTGATGGCACTCTGGCGGAATGAGCTGTCCAATTTCAGGGCGCGGCGGTAGCCCAGCTCTGCGCGAATTACGTTGCCGCAGCTGTACTCGATAGTCGCCCAGTCATTCCAGAGCGGGCCGGCTTCACCTTCGGAGAGCGCTGAGGAGAGCATCATGGTAGCCGCGGCGTGGTTTCCAGCACTCATCAGCTGTGCGGCGACGAGCCCGAGGCCGGTTGACCTCGCGGCCTCAAACTTCTCGCGCTTGATCTTGATGGCATCCAATACTGCCTGGCAGCCGAGGTGTGAGGGGGCGGGGGCCGCTTTCTGTGGCGGAGCCAAGTACTGCAGAACCGGCCGCAGCGCCTCGATGATGTACTGCGAGCGGTCTGCCAGTCCGGGCAGGTAGCCACGGAGCAGCAACTCGGCGATTTGGCCGCCATAGCCATCGGAGAGCATCAGTTCGCGCCCGTAGCTATCGATGCCGCCGGTTACAACGGTGTTCAGCGGAGGCAGCCCGTACTTCTTCTGCACATTCAGATATTCTTCGTGGGTGCTGGTTCCGGCCGCCTGCAGTGCCTTGTAATTCGGGCCGCCGACCGGTCGCGTGTGCTTGATCAGGCAGGAATCGATGATGCCGATGGCTCGCGGTTCCGTGATCCATGTCGGCCACAGCGAGTCTAGGCCGTAGCCACTGAGGTTATCTCCAAAGGTTCCGGCGCACTTCACGAGGAAGTCGCGGCTGAAGACTGGAGCCATGATCTCCACGAAGTTGGTAAAGCGCACGATGAACGAAGAATTGAAGAGAGTGATACCGTGGCTCAGGTAGCTGTCGAGGGTGAGCGCGGGCTGAGCCAATTCCAGCCTGAGCTGGGCGCAGAGGGCGAACATCCGGTTTATCGTCTGTTTATCGGTGGCCAGATCATCGTCGGGGAACCAGACGTAGTCGTAGACCTGTAGTTCGGAACCAAGGTCACGCACCAGTTCGTGGAGGGCAGGCCACTTTGGTCCTTTGCTGTCGATGCGCACAACTCCATCGATCCGGTAAAGGTCCTTGTCATTTCCAAAGTAGTTGACAACAATATCCCAGTCGCGCACGTTCGGACCGGCGAGCCAGTGTTCATGCAGGGAACTGTCCCCGGCGCGAACAATCACGAGATTCTTAGATTTCCCAGGCAGCCGCGTACCGTTTTGCCTACCTTCGCGAGCCATGGATAGGATGTTGTTTTCCATACTTGCCTTTCGATGAAAGCCAAATTTGTCGTAACTTGCGATCTACTGCGCGGCTACTACGGTTTGCGCATCTTGTTTCGCCGTGGCGCCCTGTTTCAATCCATTTACGGTTGAAACGGATTTCTCGTTCTTGCTGATGGCCAGAGGGGGAAACGAGACGAAGGCGTTCACCTCTGGGTACAGCGCGTTCATCATGACGTCGATCCCGAAGTTTGATACAGCGTGTTTGAGGCCGGGACAGACCACATCCATCTCGCGAATCGGAAGACAATGATTCGCAAATTTCGCGGCTCCACTGGGCGAGATGGAATACCCCAAGGTTCCAAAGGCCCGCTGCAGGCGGAAGCCTTGTGGTTTGAGGTGGAGCTGCTGATAGGTGGAGGCGTTCTTCTTCAAGTCTTGCTCGGAGAACACTCCCATACAAGGCGAGACGCCGGGCAGGAAGTCGATGAGGAGAAGTGAATCGAAGTTCCATCCCCAGAGAACGATGTCCCAGTCTGGTGGCAGCGATTCGATCAGTGCGCCGGCCTGCGCCTCAAAATACTTGTTGGTGATGGCATCGTCCTCAAGAACTGTAATCAGGCGCGATTGCGTCACCGCTTCCTTCCAGAGTGTGAGGTGTGAAAGGGCGCAGCCGACCGCTCCGTTGCTATAAGCGGGCATCTCCGTGCGGAGCACGCCGTGTTCGCAAAACAGCTTGCGTGAGATGGTGCTGCCATCGACCGCGGAAAAGCGCCGAACACTGCTCAGGTGCGGATTGGTGGCCAGAAACTCCGCCAGGCGGCCGGCATTGCGATCCAGATTGATTAGATGAATGTCCATGGGCTCATTTGCTCGCACAGCTGAATTCGTCGCGACGGTTGGCTGCAACGCTGCCACGATCGTTCACCAGTGTGCGCAGGCTTTCCTCGACTTGATCGAGTACTCCGCTCCAATCGCCGGCGACGGTCTGCCGGAAAAGTTTTGCTGTGGGGTACCAAGGGCTGGTCGTGCGTCCGCGCAGCCAGCGCCAGTCCGGCAGGTTGTGTAGCAGGATCCAGACCGGCCTGCCGATGGCGCCTGCTAGGTGGAGCACCGACGTATCGATGGAGATGACGAGATCAAGATTTGCGGCGATCGCTGCCGTATCGGCAAAGTCCTTCTGTTCGCCGTCGAGATCGATGATGCGCAGTTCGGGTGCCAGCGCTTTCAATCCAGCGGCGGCGGCTCCCTTCTGCAGCGAGTAGAAGGTTGCGCCCTCGATGCGCGTAATACGCGCCAACTGCTGAAGAGGAATAGAGCGCTGGCTCTCACGGCTGTGCTTGGGATTGCCACCCCAGGTAAGCCCGACGCGCAGTGTGTTTGCCGGTAGTCGCTGAGCCCACTGCGCGGCGGCGGCGGCTTCGGCGTGCAGATAGGGAACAACGGAGGGAATGCTGGCAAGATCGGTACCAAAAGCAAGCGGCAAGCTCAACAACGGACATTGCCAGTCGAAGTCAGGAAGCGCCTCACCTGCGCGAATGATGCGCACGGGAGTTTGCCCGAATGAGTTTTTCAGTAGGCGGTAGACGTTCGGCTGCACTTCCAGTGTGATCTCCGCGCCGCGCGCCAGGAGCATCGGGACATAGCGCACGAACTGCATGGTGTCGCCAAGGCCCTGCTCCGCGTAGAGCAGGATGCGCGAGCCTCGAATGTCTTCGCCGCGCCACTGCGGCTGGACAAAAGTGCGTCGGAACTTGCGGAAATCTTTGGTAGCCCATCGGTGTTCATAAGCGGGCAATCCGGCGGCGAAATCGCCCGCTGCCAGCTGACTCATGCCAAGGAAGAATTTGGCCAGGGCATAGTCTGGCCGCGACTGTAGGGCGCGGCGATAGCACTGAACGGCGTTAGCAGCGTCGCCAAGCGTCTCCAGCGTGAAGCCGAGATTGGAGAGCGTCGCGGCGTGGTCGGGCTGCAGGGTGAGCGCGTTGCGAAACGCTCCGATTGCGCCGATCGTATCTCCCTGCTTGAGCAGGACATTGCCAAGGTTGCAGTGCGTATCGGCCGAGCGCGGCTGGATGGCCAGCGAGCGGCGGAGGAAGTCTGCCGCCACCATATTGCCCAGATCCATGTTGACCACGCCAAGATTGCACAGTGCTTCGGCGTGCTCGGGGCTCAGACGAAGCGCATTGGCATAAGATTCCGCGGCTGCTTCGAGTTTGCCGCTCTCCTGCAACGCGACGCCGAGCGAGTAGTGCGCCTCTGCGTCCTTGGGTTGCAAGGTGAGTGCATTGCGGAGCGAGTCGATTGCGGCATCCGTATCTCCCTGCTTGAGGAGAACCTTGCCAAGATTACGTTGGGTATTGGGCGAGCCAGGCTGGATAGCGAGTGAGTGGCGGAGGTACTTTACCGCCATCGGCAGATTGCCCAGTTCCATGCAGACCGCACCAAGATTGCAGAATGCCTCGGCGTAGTCAGACTTCAGGCGAAGCGCGTTGGCATAAGACTCTGCGGCTGCTTCAAGCTTGCCGCTCTCGTGAAGCGCAACTCCAAGCGAGTAGTGTGCCTCCGCATCATCGGGCTCCAGGAGCAGAGCTTGCCGGTAAGATTCCGCCGACTCCGCGAACAGGCCCAACTGGAAGAGTGCTCCGGCAAGGTTGAAGTGAAACTCAAAACAATCTGGGCGGAGTTCGATGGCGTGCCGATAGCAATTCACCGCAGCCTGCAGTTCGCCACGGCGCTTGCGCAGCCGGCCGAGGTCGAAGTAAGCAAGCGCATCGGCAGGAACCAGCTTCAAAAGGCGCTCGAAGAGCGCCGCAGCCTCATCCAGTTCGCCTGCGTCGCTCAGCAGATCGGCGAGCCTGTGCATGCTCTCCGCATCTTCAGGATTCAACGAGAGCGCGCCGCGGTAGCTCTGGATAGCCTCGGGTATTCTACCTGCACGCTGATGAATCATTCCGATGCGCAGCGCCCGCACGACCGCACGATTTGCAGGGGACAGCTTCGCCATGCCAAGAGTAATGCACGTTCCTTGCCATTCATCCTGCTGGTATTCCCGCGGTGATGCGCTTGGTTTGCCCGTCAACCCGTTGAAATTGCAGAAGAGTCTAATGGAGAAAGCAGACGCCGCAGATGCGGCTCTCATCGTCCTATCATCATCTTCGGAGGAACAAGAGCAAGCGCGAATGCGCCGGGTTAGGGCTTCATGAGAGGGGGCGCAATTGCGGGCCAAGGTGGTTGGGAGATGTGGCAACCGCTATCCCATTGCGTTGCCGAACTTCTGCTTCCGGTTCGCGGCAGGAAAGTCTCTGCTGGCGGGGCTGATGTGTTGGCGTAGTCGAGCCGATATACAACCTGCGAATTGGCCTCCCGCACTCCGGGCGGCACAGCCGGAGTAACCTGAGTGTTTTTCAGGGGACTGCGACGGGAGGAGTAGGGCATCGAGTTTGCCCCGAGACAAAAGAAGAACAACAATGATAAATGGCCTCGGGGCGCGGGTTTTGCCATGAGGCTGGCTTTTCGAGTGAGCGACTTATCGCACACCGACTGGAAGTTCTGCTTGGGATCCATATTATGGATCCCGTTTTTTTGCTTCGTGCTCCCTCTGGATTTCTTTGAAGATGAAGGAGTCAGTTGCCGATAATCATCTGCCAGAGTCCAAGGAACATTCTTGCTCGGCATGAACCGTAGTTTCCTGTTTCTTCACTTACAAAGGTAGGCTCGGTGTTCATAATTATCGGAATCGTGGTTGTGATCGGCGCCATCGGTGGCGGATACCTGATGGAGCATGGCAAGTTGCTCGTGCTTATGCAGCCAGCCGAACTCATCATCATCGGCGGCGCGGCACTGGGCACGGTCTTAATCGCGAACCCCCTGCACATTCTTAAGAAGATTATCGGCAATGTGGTCTCAGTGGTGCGCGGGTCGCCTTTTGATAAGAAGAAGTATCTCCAAACTCTTCAGATGATGTTCGAACTCCTTACCAAAGCGCGCAAGGAAGGTCTCGTTGCGGTGGAACAGGACGTCGAGACTCCGGCCCAGAGCCCGATCTTTTCGAAGTATCCCGAATTCATCAAAGACCATCATCTTTCGGCCTTCGTGTGCGACACCCTGCGAATGGCCATCACCGGGGGGGTGGACCCGTTTGACATCGATCAGATGATGGAACTCGACATGGATGTGCATCACCAGGAGCAAGCTGCGCCTGTCGCTGCACTGTCCACCATGGCAGACTCTCTTCCTGGCCTAGGCATCGTAGCCGCGGTGCTGGGCGTTGTCATCACTATGGGCGCGCTAGGAGGCCCGCCTGAAGAAATTGGGCACAAAGTAGCCGCCGCACTGGTTGGAACTTTTCTCGGCATTCTCCTGTGCTATGGTTTCGTCGGTCCGCTTGCCTCGAACATTGGAAAGATCGTAGACGATGAGCACGCCTACCTTTACACCCTGCGCGTGGTGTTGTTGGCTTTCATAAAGGGATCGCCTCCCATCATGGCTGTGGAGATGGCAAGACGCGCAGTTCCTTCGCGTGTCAGACCAAGTTTTGCGGAGCTGGAAACAACCTGCAGAGGGGCGAAGGCATAACCCATGCAGGAAAAAGCACCGATCATCATTATCAAACGCAAGGCTCAACATGGTGGCGGCCATCACGGCGGAGCCTGGAAGGTGGCCTACGCTGATTTCGTAACCGCCATGATGGCGCTCTTTATCGTTCTCTGGCTATTGAACAGTAGCAAGCAGTTACAAGTGGCCGTGGGAGGATACTTTAAAGATCCCACGGGCAACTCGAAGATGGTTGGATCGAATCTCGCTGGAACTGGAGAAAACTTCGTCGTTTCGAAAAGCAGTTTGGTGCAGTTGAAAGAGCAACTTGAAAAGGCAGTTCGTAAGGTAAGCAATTTCGACACATTGAAGAATCAGATCACGATGACTGTAACTGCCGAGGGATTGCGGATTGAGTTGGTAGAGACCGAAAAGGGAACGTTCTTCGATCTCGGTAGCAAGGAGCCCAATGGAAACGGAAGGGACCTGCTCATCGCGCTCGCCAAGGAGCTAGGAAAATTTCCCAACAAGCTTTCCATCGAAGGCCACACTGATTCCAGGCCTTTCTCGGGCGATGGGGGCTATAGCAACTGGGAGTTATCTGCCGACCGCGCAAATGCTACCCGAAAGTTGATTCAGGCAAACGGCGTGCGTGAGGACCAAGTAAGCCAGGTGCGAGGATTTGCCGACCAGCAATTGAAGTATCCTAAGGATCCTGAGAATCCCTCCAACCGGCGAATCTCAATGATCATCCAGTATCTCCCTTCTGATCCCGCAGTGCCGCCGCCACCTGCCAAGCCCGGCGAGTCGCCAGGTTCAGCTTCCGTGGCGACTGCCGCGGCAAAAGCCACGGCACCTCAAGCAGGCGAACACAAGTAAGACGCACCATGACGGAAAGCTTCTTGACATCCGTCATGGCGCTCACCTCGCGAACTCAGCAACGACTCAGTCTTCGCGCCAATGGCGGGCCTCAGCGCACAGCGTCGAATTTTTCCTTCGGGGCGTTGCAGATGGGGCAGTGTTCCGTCTCCTCTGGCTTGTCCGTCACCTCGCCGCACACCAGGCAAACGTAGAACTTCGTTGGGGCGCGCTGCGCTTCTAGATTTGCCAGCGCCTCGCCGTAGAGCTGCGCATGTACGGTTTCAGCCTTCAACGCCAGGGTAAAACTGCGCAACGCGTCCTTCTGGCCGGTCGCTTCGGCTTCCCTTATAAAGCCTGGATACATCACATCGCGCTCATAGCTTTCGCCTGCCTTGGCCGCTTCAAGATTCTCGCGTGTGCTCTTCACCTCTGGCGCATGAATGGCAGCCTTGGGCGTGCCACCCAGCTTGGCAATCACGCGGGCGTGATGAGTCGCATGGACCTGCTCGGCCCGGGCAGCAGCACGAAACAGCGCAGCGGCACGCTCATAGCCATCGACCTCGGCCTTGATGGCGAATGCAGTGTACTTGATGCTGGCGTTGCTCTCGCCTTCGTAGGCGGCTAGGAGGTTATTTAAAGTCTGAGAGGAAGGGGTAGCAGCAGCATTGCTCATGGCTATTCTCCTGCTGCCAGACTACTCCCGGAGCGCTGGAGTTGAATGTGACGAATAACCACCCTTTTTCTGTAATCCGCACGGTCTACCGGTATCAGGAAATGTATAAGGGACGCTTGTTCTAAGCTGCTTTCACCTCATCAGCATCATGACGCCCCGCCGGCTCCACGTTGATGTGAAAACGTGCTTGGCCCCGCACCAGCGTGGGCACAATCAGATTCGTAATGCTTTCGACAAGATCGCTCAATTCTTTCGGCTCAAACTGCTTCAGGCCGATCGCGATCTCCACGTCAAGCAGCGCAATGTCCGGGCTTTTCGGCGGCCGATTGGCCATCGAAGATACCTGGGCACCGCCCAACAACTTCGCCAGACTGAAGAGCGAGCGGCTGCCGCACACCAAGCATTCATCCGACAAACTGGAGGTGATACACTCGCAATTCATACACAGAACTGCGCCTTTCAGGGGAACTGCGTCAGGATCTGCTTGCTTTCTGCTTCCCAGATGCATACAACCCACCCATGGCGAAGAATGCTACCCATAGCCTCAGAGGAGCGGGCCTGCCCCGGCGTTGCCCCAACCGATAGATTGGGGCAACGGCCCTGCGCCGCCTGCTCTCGATTCTTTCCAGTTCAGCCTGCCATTCTCGATGGAAACACGAAGTAGAACAGCAGTCCAATGAGGATCAGATAGCCTAGGACGATCAACGTCCAAACCATGTTGTGGCGGATCACCTGTCCTTCGCTTCTCACAAATTTGCTCGTGGAAACCCCGACGCTGGCGGTTTGCGGAGCAATCGGCTTGCCCACCTCTGCTCCAACGGAATTCAGCGACGGTGCAAGCAGTAGCGGCAAATGCAGCAGCCGCCCGGTGACCATCTGGATGGGGCCGAACATCGCGTTAGTGGACGTGTTGCTCCCCGAGAGCGCCACGCCAATCCAGCCAAGCACGGGAGCCAGAATTACAAATCCCCAGCCTAGCTTCGAGAATCCAAATGCCAGCGAGTTCGCCATGCCGCTGAAGACAAACACGTATGCCACCGCGAAGATAAACGGGGCCACCAGCAGTGCGCCCCACATTTGCTTGAACGTGCGCGCGAACACTTGCCCCAAAATTTTTGCATTTGGTCGCACCAGCAGTACGATCAGAATCCACGAGCCTAGGATCGACGACCCGCCACTCAGCGGGTTAAAGCTGAAGACCGAGGCAATCGGTTTGTTCGTGACGGAAGATACTGCCGAGATCTGCAACTTATACCAACTAATCGCTGGAAGATGCGACCACGGTCCAGTCCAGAGGACAACCACGGCAATCAGAATCAGGTAAGGAAGCCACGCACGAAATGCCCCGATTGTCTCTTGGGTAGAGGCCGTCGCTGTTGCCTTCTCCGGCGGGATGATTTTTCCTCCGTAAGCGCGAATGTTCTTGGGCCGCCACACCTTGACGAAAACGAACAGTATCCAGAATGAGGTTAGCGCGCCGCTCAGGTCTGGTAGATAGGGTCCTAGGTAATGCGAGACCGGCCACTGTCCCAAAATGTAGGAGAACGACCCGACAAGCGCCAACGGCCACGCTTCCACCAGCCCATCCCACCCGCTGACCAGGAAGATCAATACAAACGGTGGCAGCAATGCCAGCACCGCTACGATGTCGCCAATGGAGCCGGACAAAGAAAGCATTGGCAAGCCTGTAACCGCCGCCAGGGCCAGCACCGGCGCCCCTAAGGCTCCATACGAGACGGGAGCGTTGTTAGCGAGAGCGGCGACCCGGATTGCATCCAGATCGGCAATCCCCAATCCGGCCAGAATCGGCACCACCACTGCCCACGGGTATCCAAAGCCAACCAGCCCTTCGAGAAGCGCGCCGAACGCCCACGCCAGCATGATCGTCTGAATACGTACATCAACCGTGGCCTGCTTCACCATCCACGTCTTGAATTGATCAAAGTCTCCGGTGAGCACAAGGGTGTTAAAGATCACTAGCCCCCAGAAGGTAATCCAGTCGATCACCCACGCGCCCTGCAGACCTCCATACAGATATGCCTGCAGGATGTGGGAAAGCGGCGCCTGCCAACCCCAAACCCCCACAGCGATCGTAATCGCACCTGCGATAATCGCAGCCAGCCACGCAGTGAGACGAAGTACCGCGAGCATAAACAACAGCACCGCAAGCGGCACCAGGGCCAGCAGGATGGTTGTCCACATACTTCCAGTCGGCGTCAATATTTGGTGGAACATTGGCTTTCCGTTCCTTTCGCTTCTGCACAGTTGCAGTTGGCCGTTCTCTTGCAACCGCCCCAAGGACGCGACCGGAATCTTCCATGTGCGAAAGATTCTCGCATCTCACCGATGCCGCAGATATCGCGCGAGTTGTCCTGTGTAGATCCCACGGATCGCCCCCTCCGAAGGACCGGAACCGGGCAGCACTGCGTTTAACTTGGGAAAAAGGGAAGCGGGCAAGACGGTCCATTTAAAGCCATGGCCCATATCCGCCCGCCGTTGGCGAATGTGGACGGCAGAAACCGTTGCCCCAAACAAAAACCGCCCATCTCAGGGCGGCCTTTTTAACTTCGTTTGGTAGCGCTACCGGGAATCGAACCCGGGTTTTAAGATTGAGAATCTCACGTCCTAACCCCTAGACGATAGCGCCGCAAGAGCCAGCTTCACTATAACAAAACGTCCCGCCAACGCCAAGCTGAACAGAGCGTCACTCTTAGTCTCCGTCCTACTCGTGTTCGTCCGGGAGCAGGCCAATGTTGGTTTCCCCTGCCGCTTTCTTCTGCTGATATTTTTTCACCCACGCTTCCCAGCTCTTGCCCGCCGCCGTATCGCGCCCTGTAAATGCCAACCCGGCGATCTCTGCATACGGAATGTCGCGCCGCTCATGGCTGTCCTGCGGCAGAACTCGCACATAGGAGTCACTCAACGACTTTCCCTGTCGGCGGTCAAAGACGTAACCCTCCACCGTCTCGCCACTCTTCAGCGTAATCGTCACGTCGCCCCGGTAGTCGAACGCCTGCTCTAGCGCCGCACGCAGATCCCGGTCGCTCGCCAGTTCCGGAACCCATCCCTGCAATGTCTCGCGCGTCACCGTTCCGCTCTCCTCCGCGCTCATCGGCTCGCCTGTGGTGCGGCTTCCATCGCGGGTTCACCCTCACTTACCGACTCAATCTGTACCAGCCCGGCGCCCGCAGCCGGGGCGGCACTTGTTGCCGCGAGCCCGCCATGCTCCAATGTTGCCAGCGCCTCCGCATCCTCATAACTGGAGAGCATTCCCTTTACCGTGGCCAATATGCCGTCCAGTGAACCAAACGTATGATTCACCGCCGAAGGTTCAAAGCCACAGTGCACCATGCAATTGGCGCAACGCGGATTTCCGCTCTTCTCTCCGTATCCGTTCCAATTCGTCTCTTCGATAAGTTCCTTAAACGAATCCGCGTAGCCGTCCTGTAGCAGGTAGCAGGGCTTCTGCCAGCCAAACATCGTGTACGTCGGAATTCCCCACGGAGTGCATTCGTAATTCCGCCGTCCCATCAGGAACTCGAAGAACAGCGGCGTGGCGTTGAATCTCCAGCTCCGCTTGCGATTGCTCAATATCTGCCGGAACAACTCGCGCGTGCGTTCCTTGGCCAGAAAGTGCGATTGGTCGGGAGCCTTGTCATAGCTGTATCCCGGCGAGACCATCATGCTCTCCACTCCGAGCTCCATCATGTCGTCGAAGAAGCGGCGCACGCTCGCTGGGTCCGCGCCGTCAAACAGAGTTGAGTTGGTCGTTACTCGGAATCCCTTGGCAATCGCCTCTTTCATCGCCTCCACGGCAATGTCGTAGGTGCCCTCGCGCGCTACAGCAAAATCGTGATGGTCGCGCTCGCCATCCAGATGCACCGTGAACGTAAAGTACTTGCTTGGCTGGAACAGGTGCATCTTTTCTTTCAGCAGCAGCGCGTTGGTGCACAGGTACACATACTTGCCGCGCTCAATCAGCCCCGCTACAATCTCCCCAATCTGGGGATGCAGCAACGGTTCGCCGCCCGGAATGTTCACAATCGGAGCGCCTGCTTCTTCCACCGCCCTGAAGCACTCTTCTGGCGTCATCTGGCTCTTCAAAACGTGTGCCGGATACTGCACCTTGCCGCAGCCCGCGCAGGCTAGGTTGCAACGGAACAGCACTTCCAGCATCACGACCAGCGGGTAGTGCTTGCGCCCTTGGAGCCGGTTCTTGAGCACATAACTGCTCACCGCCCACATTTGAGAGACCGGAACTGCCATTTAGAAACACCCTCCACAGCTATCGTAACTGATTTGCCACTCTAGGAACCGGATGCCTCGTCCGGCTGGCGATTTCGGAATTGAACCCCTCGAATATCAGGCTGAATGGGCAAACAATGCATGCATATTGTGCCGTAGCATCGCCGCCACAATCTTCGTCTCTTCTTCGCCAAATGACTTCCATCCCATCGTCTTCAGCACAGACGCCCGATCTACCCGTGTAAACTTGATCATCGCTAGGACGGCCATGAATTGGATGCGCGTCTCCGGCGCATCTGCTGGCCGCTTCGTCAGCCGCGAGACATATTCAAAACCCACGTTGAGCATTGGCTCGAAATGCTTATGAATAATCTCAAACGCTTGCGTCGGATCGAATTGCTCACGGTAAATGAACTGTCCCCACGAACTTGGGGTATTGATTCCCAGCATAATCTGCGCGAACTCAACGATGAATTCGGTGAACTTCCGCAACGTCTGCTCGTGCGTATCACCTTCTACCAGCAGCCCCTGCCGCGCCCGCTCGCAGGCTGGACGGAACTTCTCCGAGATATTCGAGCCAATATACTCGGCCGCCGCATGATACAGTCCCAGTTTGCTGCCAAAGTAGTAGGGAATCGAAACCAGGTTGGCTTGCGCACGCTCCACAATCGTTCGTGTGCTCGCAGCCTCAAAGCCAAGGTCGGAGAATACCTCCACAGAAACCTCGATCAATCGCTGGCGCGTCCGCTCGCTTCTGTCCTGGCAGGCCGAGCGTCCAAAAGCACATTTGGTTTTCACCGGTTTGACCATCTTTTTTCCACTTTTCACAGCCCAACGTTTGACAATTAAATCAAGCGTATGATTTCTTAGTATAGTAATCGAAGTCGGTTGGAGATTCAATCATGCAGGTGAGACAAATTTACGGCTGGCTGCTTTTTCCTCTCTTGGCCGTTTCCGCCAGCGCTCAGCAGTTGACTGGCGGCGCTTCCGCGCTCAATGTTCCGCAATCGCTCGATCAGCTTCTGGCTGCAGGCAATCAGAGTCCATATTCCGGCAGCGTTCCCTCCGCCAAGCTGGTGCCCGGCACACTCGACCTAAGCGTCGAGGACGCCATCAATCGTGGACTTCAGTTCAATCTCGGCGTCGTCCTCAGCGGCCAGGCTTCTGCCCAGGCCAAGGCTGCGCGCCTCAAGGAGTTGAGCAACATCCTGCCGCAGATCAACGGCAGTCTGCGCGAAAGCAGCCTCAAGGTGAGCCTTCCATCAGAGGGCTTCAGCTCCAACCTCCTCGGCGTGCCCGTCCCCCCGTCACTGCGCTTTGATAACTCTGACGCACGCGTCTCCATGACCGAGAATCTCATCGATTTTCACGACATTGAAAACACTCGCGCCGCCGGAGCCAATGTCCGCGCCGCCGGCTTCACCTACAACTCCGCCAAGGAGACCGTCACCCTGGCCGTGGCCGCCAGTTATCTGCTCGTGGTCGCCGCTGAAAGTCAGGTCGAGGCCGCCACTGCCGAGCTAAATACCGCCCAGGCCCTTCAGCAGCTCGCTCAGGATCGCGAAGCTGCCGGCCTCAATCCCAACATTGATACGCTGCGCGCTCGCGTCGAACTCCAGGTCCGCCGTCAGAATCTCATCGAGGCCAACAACAATCTCGCCAAGCAGCGCATCACTCTCTTGCGCGTTCTCGGACTTCCCGTGCATCAGTCGATCCGTCTGGTCAGCCGTGTCCCATACCGGCCGCTGCCCAAAATCGTCGAGGAGGACGCCTTGCAGCGCGCTTTCGCTACCCGTCCCGACCTCTTGGCCGCCGAACAACAAGTCCGCGCCGCCGAGTTGCAGAAAAAGGCTGCCGAAGCCGAGCGCCTGCCCAGCATCGGAGTCAGCGGAGACTATGGCGCCATCGGCACTCATCCCGACAATGCCTTCTCCACCTGGACCGTCTCCGCAGGATTGAAGGTTCCCATCTTCCAGGGCGGCAAGATTGAAGCCGATATTCGCCAGGCCGATGCCGTTCTCAAGCAGCGCCGTGCGCAGCGCGATGACCTCAAAGGCCGCATCGAGCAGGATGTAGCCGACGCCGCCCTCGACGTGGCCGCCGCCGGAGAACAGGTTGAAGTGGCCAAAACCACGCTGGACTATGCGCAGCAGACCCTGACCCAATCACAGGATCGTTTCTCCGCCGGTGTCACCAACAACATTGAAGTCATTCAGGCGCAGGAAGCTCTCGCCAACGCGAACCAGCAATACATTGGCAGTCTTTACTCCCACAACATCGCCAAGGTCCTGCTGGCGCGTGCCGTCGGCGCCGCCGAGCAAACCTTGCGTCAAGTCCTCGGAGACGAGCCGGGCGCGCTGCACCCGCCGCAGGCACTGTCTCCTGCGGTGCAGGGTAATTCGGCACCGGCGAAATAGAAATCATTACGCGCTTGCCTCAGGGCAGCCGCCTCAAGAATTTTTGGAGAATTGGGAATGGCGAACGAAGAACAGAACAAAGCGGTCGAGGCCGAGCCTAAATCAGGTCTATTCCGGCGCAAACCCTGGCTGTCCACCGTGCTGCGCGTAGTGGTCGTCTTAGCCGTTATTGGCGCCGCAATCTTCTGGTGGCAGAGCCGTAAGTACGAGAACACCGATGATGCGCAGGTTGATGGCTACATCTATCCCATCAGCGCCCGTGTCAGCGGACACGTCATCAAGGTCAACGTTGACGAGGGCCAGTACGTCAAGGCAGGCACCGTGCTCGTTGAAATTGATGATCGCGACTACCAGGTTGCCGTCGAGCGTGCCCAGGCCGAATACATGGACGCCCAGGCCACTGCTCAGGCTGCTGGCTTCAACGTACCTATCTCCCAGGTGGGCTCCAGCAGTCAGATCCACTCTGCGCAGTCCGACGTACTCAACGCCGAAGCCGGAATCACCTCGGCTAGCAGGCAGGTCGAGGAAGCCGAAGCCCGCCTTGTTCAGGCCCAGGCCAATGCCACCACCGCCAACGCCGATCAGGCACGCTACGCAACTCTTGTCGGCAAGAAAGAAATCTCACAACAGCAATACGATCAGGCCGTTGCTGCTGCTACCTCCGCCAATGCAACCGTCACCGCTGCCGCCGCCAGTGTCCGCTCCGCGCAGGAAATTGTGAAGCAGGCCCGGGCACGTCTTGGCCAGGCTCAAGCCGCGCTCGCCAACGCCCAGATCACTCCCAAGCAGGTCTCCGTCACCCAGGCCCGCGCCCGTTCCAGTGACGCACAAGTCGTCCGTTACAAAGCTTCGCTCGACCAGGCCGAACTCAATCTCAGCTACACCAAAATCATCGCTCCCGTCGATGGTGTCGTAGGCAATCGCAATGCGCAGGTCGGCCAGAACGTACAGGTCGGGCAGGAAATGCTCTCCATTGTTCCTCTCAAAGACGTCTGGGTCACCGCCAATTTCAAGGAAACCCAGCTCGACCACATGCGTCCCGGCCAGTCCGTGGAAATCAAGGTCGATGCCCTCGGCGGACAGAAGTTCCGCGGAACCGTCACCAGCATCGGCGGAGCTACCGGAGCCCGGTTTAGCCTTCTGCCGCCCGAGAACGCCACCGGCAACTACGTCAAGGTGGTGCAGCGCATTCCCGTCCGCATTGACTTTGACGACCATGGAAAGAGCAACTTTAATCAGGATGGCCGATTACGCCCCGGACTATCCGTTGCCCCGGACGTGAGGGTGCGATGACCGATGTGTTGTCTGGCGCCCGTCCCCGCTGGCGCCCCAGTCACAATCCGTGGGCCGTGGCCATGACCGTAACTCTGGCCACATTCATGGAGGTGCTGGACACTTCAATTGCAAACGTGGCCCTGCCCCACATCGCCGGATCGCTCTCGGCCGGGCAGGATGAGTCCACTTGGGTGCTGACCAGTTATCTGGTCTCCAACGCCATCATTCTGCCCATCTCCGCCTGGATGAGCGACCGCTTTGGCCGCAAGCGCTTCTACATGTCTTGCGTCTTGCTATTCACTCTCAGTTCCTTGCTCTGTGGACTCTCTACCACTCTGCCCATGCTCATCTTCTTCCGTATTTTGCAGGGAGCTGGCGGCGGCGGACTCGGTCCCAGCGAGCAGGCAATTCTCGCCGATACTTTTCCTCCCGAGAAGCAGGGCATGGGGTTCGCCATGTATGGAATGGCTGTTGTTCTCGCCCCTGCCATCGGTCCCACCCTCGGCGGCTACATTACCGATAATTATTCATGGCACTGGATATTTTTCATTAACGTGCCCGTCGGTCTGCTTTCGCTCTATCTCAGCTCGCGCCTGGTAGAGGACCCGCCCTGGATTCGCGATTCCATCGAGCGCGCCAAACACACTCCGGTCGATTACACAGGCCTGGCTCTCATTGCCGTCGGCCTCGGAGCTCTACAGGTTGTGCTGGACAAGGGACAGCGTGAGGACTGGTTCGCCTCGCAGTTCATCCAGATCTTTACCTTCCTTACTGTGGCGGGTCTTCTCGCCTTCATCGTCTGGGAGATGCGCGAGCGCAATCCGATCCTCAATCTGCGCCTGCTCAAGAACCGCAACTTCGCCGTCAGCAACCTCCTCATGTTCACCCTCGGTGCAGTCCTCTACGGAACCACCGTGCTCATTCCGCAGTTTCTGCAAACCGTCATGGGATATACCGCCGAACTTGCCGGCAAAGCGCTCTCTCCCGGCGGCCTTGTCGTCATGGCCATGATGCCGCTCGTCGGTGTCCTGGTTTCTCGCGTCGATCCTCGCAAACTGATCACCGTTGGCTTCATCGCTCTCGCGGTCTCCACCTTCCACATGACCAACCTGTATCCTGGCATCGACTTCCACACCGCCATGATGTATCGCGTCTATCAATCGGTTGGCCTGGCATTTCTCTTCGTGCCCATCAATACACTTTGCTATGTTGGCGTACCGCAGGAGCAGAGCAACCAGATCTCGTCCATGATCAACCTCATGCGGAACCTTGGTGGTAGCTTTGGAATTTCCTTTGTCACCACCATGCTTGCCCGTCGAGCGCAGGTGCATCAAACCTTTCTCGCCGCCCACACACTCAACTCAAACCAGATGCAGAATACGCTTCACGGCATGACAGCAACCTACGCGGCGCGTTCCGGTTCAGGCCCGGGTGCTGTGCAACAAGCCTATTCAGCCATCTACGGAAGCTTGCAGCAACAAGCCGCCGTGCTCAGTTATCGTGACACTGTTCTTGCGATGGCCATCCTCACGGCAGTCGTCATGCCTCTCGTCTTGCTGGCCCGTCGCCCCAAGCACGGGGAGGTGCATATGGGGCACTGAGCTCTAAGCACGCCTGCGTTTCCGTTTTAGGCACTCAATTTCTTTTCCAGCTCACGCAGGTAAACCAGCTCCACTGTTTTCCGTCTCACCGTTCGAGCCAAGGGAGTTTTTGTAAAGCTGTGTAAAGATGCCGCTGCAATCAGATTTTTCGGGAACTTTGAGAAAGTCTGGTGGCAATCCAATACGTAAGAGGAATTTACCAGTAAGTTTGGGAGTTGCGGAATGCTAAACGGACTTGAGATTGAAGCCTTGCAGATGAATGACCTCAGCATTGTGTGTGTTGATGAGCACGCGTCACACAAGAAGGTGACCGACCAGACTCTGGTGGGAAAAAACATCTTTGCCAGCGGTCATCTTCGTCCCGGAACACAGTCGTTTGTCAGCCCGCTGTCGCTGCGTTATTCGCTGCAGGATTCCTACAAGCTCCGCACCGATCGCGGTCACTACACCATCTCTCCCACTACTTTTATAGTTCTCAATGAAGGCCAGCGTGGCGAGATGACCGTCGATCCCAGTACCTCTCCGCGTGCCGCCAGTTTAGTCTTCGAGCAGAAGTATATGTCGGATATCGCGCGCAGTTTCAGCGCGCCTCTCACCGCTTCGCTCGATATGGATAGCGATGGCATTGTTGTGCGCTTCCCCGAGTGCGTTCAGCACGAGACCAGCTTTGAAATCGGACCCAAGCTTCGCTCGCTCAGCTCCGCCTGCCTGCGTGGTGACAGTGTCGAGACCCTTGCCGACAAGTTCCGCGCCGTTGCCGAGTGCGTAGTCCTGGTCTACAGCGCTGCCAGCCGCCAGATCGAATCCATTGACAGTGTTCGTCCCGGAACTCGCGCCGAACTCTATCGCCGCATTCAGCGCGCCTACGTCTGCATTCAGGACTCGTACAACGAAGAGCTCTGCCTGGAAAAGATTGCTCGCGTCGCCTGCATGTCGCCCCATCATTTCCATCGCGTTTTCAGTCAGGTCTATGGAATCACGCCGCTGCGCGCCCTCGCCGACCGCCGCATGCAAATGGCGCACCGCCTGCTTGAGACCACTGACACACCGGTCTCGGCCATCTGCCGCGCCGTTGGATACCACAGCGCGCCCACTTTCTCCAATTTGTTTCGCGCCAAATTCGGAGTACCGCCATCGCTCTTGCAACAGCGCAGCCGCCGCGTTCGTATGCAGTAAACATCTCTCCAAAGCAGACAGGGGTACCTTGGCCGGCAGCAATGCCGGCCGTTTTTGTCCACATCCTTGCCCGTGCTTCCTACCTTGTTTTCGTCTTCTGCCCTGCTTTTGTTCCTGTTCGTGCCTCTGCTGGTCGTTGCTGTTGTCTTTGTCGTTGCCGTTGTTTTTTGATGCGTTACCCTGAGCGCAGCGAAGGGTAACGCACCGTTCGAATATCCAGTGCCGCTCCAGAGGCATCTCAACGACAATCGATTTCCCCTCTTGCTTCAGATTTTCCCGCGATCAGCCGATAACCTTCAGGAAGGTCATCCGCCACTCAGGTCAGGTTCCTCTTGTGGGAGAGCCGCTGGCGAGCCTTTTGGAATGGGGATCTGCGATGGACCAACCCTCTTCAAAGCCGACGCAACCTGAAGCTGCACTCATCGAACCTCTCGACTGCGACCATGTCTTAACCCACGTCGGCGGAGACCCAGAGCGGCTGATTCAACTCTGCGTCAACTTTCTCTGTGAACTCCCATCGCACATGGAATCGATGCACTCGGCTCTTACCGCCCGCAATCACCTTGGGTTTCAGCGCTCCCTGCAGCGGCTGCGCACCGGTCTTGAGGTCTTCGGCTCCGTCCAGCTTTCTCTAACCGCTGACGCCTTGGAGCAAGCTGTTCGCGATCGTCGCGTCCAGCAGGCGCAGCGGGACTGGAAGCGGCTGGAATCCCAGCTTCAGCTCCTCATCCCGCAGGTGCAGCTTCTCATGCTTGAAATGCCCTTGCCGCCCAATTCCACCGTGCAATAGACCGCGTTCGCCACCGTTGGACGAGGGCTACCTGCGCTTGCTCGCCGGTACTGCAACTTCTTCAATGGCCGCGCGGCTGATATCGGAAAGGTGTTGGTGTGCCAGGATGAGCTTGCCCTCAGTGTTCAGAATAAACAGATGTGTCGCACGGCCGTTAGGGACGGTTCTGTTGTACCGTTTCCCTCGGATCGGATCTTCCAGGTTCGTGCCCGTGGATCGATAGGTGTGCATGGCCACGGCCACGTTGTCCGCCATGAACTGGACATCGATAGGCGATGTAATCTCAGCGTGAAAACGCGCCAGTGGCGTAAAGTATTCGCGCTCCAAACGGGCTGCCGCAACCTGTCCCAACTCGGGGCGCGAAGTAAACGGATTAAAGGTCACGGCGTCATAGGCGTACATTCTCACCAACTCGCCGGATTCCTTCGACTCCATGGTTGCCCAGTAATGGAGCACGGCTTCCTGTACCTGCTCTACCGTGATTTTTCTTCCCTCTGCCGGGATTGTTGTTGCCACACGCACCTCCATGGTGCCCGCTCGTATCGATCTAACGAGCGTTCCGCATCTTCTTAAATGTCTGAGCCGCAGCGGCTTATTATAGGCGCAACAGGCATTAGGATTCGCATAAAGCCGCATGCCGAGTACATCGTTGGTACATGCCCCCACGCCGCCGGCTGCACTTGTCGCAGCTTGCGCTCTCCCATCTCAGGGAGTTTTTCTCAGCCGCATGTAACTTGCCTGGCCGGTCGCGACGTGCCGTCCCTTCATGTCGTGGACATTGATCTCCGCGATAACTAAACTTCGTCCCGCCTTTATGATCCGTGCCGTCGCCCGCGCATCGCTGTGGCACGGCGCCAGGAATCGAATGTTCATGTCGGTCGTCGCCATCTCAGTCTCGGCTCCCGTCGCTGTCAGTACCGCTGCCCCACCGGTCGAATCCGCCAGCGTCGCCAGCAACCCTCCGTGGAAGCATTCAAAGATGCCGTCCAGCTTCGTCTCGTACGGAGCCACAATCACCGCCCGTCCCGGGCTCAGCTCTTCCACTCGATAGCCAAATGTATGTACTGCGGGGATCGTCATAAGCCGCCTGCGAATCGCTTCTGGAGAAAACTCTTGCTCTGTCATGGTTAATCTAAGCATCAACGAACGTGCGTCACGATGCAAGCTGTGTTAGAAATCAAGCCCATGTACTATCTCCTCAAGACCGAACCCGCCGTCTACTCCTTCGAGCGACTCCAAAACGACCGTGAAACCGTCTGGGATGGCGTCACCAACCCTGTGGCCGTCAAGCATCTTCGCGAGATGCACAAAGGAGACAAACTCATCATCTACCACACCGGAGACGAGCGCCTTGCCGTCGGCACCGCCCATGTCCTCTCCGTTGACGCCTCCAATCCCAAGGTTCCCCTCGTCACCATCGCCGCCGGAAAACCAATTGCGCACCCCGTCACCCTGTCCGGCATCAAACAGAGTGCTTTCTTCGCCGATTCTCCGCTGCTCCGCCAGGGACGTCTTTCCGTCGTACCCCTCACGGAAGCGCAATATGAGGCGCTGCTCTCCAATCAGTTATGAAATCGAAAGGACTGTCCATGCTGAAACGTATTTGCACCTGCGTAGCCGTGGCCGTCATTATCAACATCGTATCCTTCGCCCAGGCCGCAAAACCCGTGACCGTCACCCTTACCGGCGCCAACGGAGCCCCGGTTGGGACTGCAACCATCCAGCAGGAAATCCAGGGCGTCTCTGTTCATCTCGCCCTCATGAATCTCACCCCCGGCGTCCACGCCATCCATTTCCATCAAACTCCCGCCTGCACTGCTCCGGCATTCACCTCCGCAGGCGGACACTTCAACCCCACCGCCGCTCACCACGGCTTTCACAATCCCGCCAGCCCTCATCCTCACGCTGGAGACATGGAGAACATTACCGTGGCTGCTGACGGCACCACCAACCAGATCGTCGTTGACGATCGTGTGACGCTTCAGCCCGGAGTCCCCAACTCTCTGTTTGCCAATGGAGGCACCGCCCTTGTCGTCCATGCCAAGGCCGACGACATGATGAGCGATCCTGCCGGTAACGCCGGAGATCGCGTCGCCTGCGGGGTGATCTCCCAGTAACTAGGGTGTTTTTCGTGGTACTACGCCCAAAGTAACCATTGTGCTCACCACGGAATTAGGTATGATGACCAGCATACCTGCTTCTCTTGAACACGATGGTTATGAGAATCAAATTCGGAGTCGCGAGTTTAAGTGGCCGTAAAGCCGCTCTGGTTTTGGCGGCCATAGTCTTCTTCTCTACTGCGCTCTTTGGAGAGGATGCCTGCAAGAGCAAAGGCGGAGAGCTAAAAGTCGCCTATCCTGAGCTTGCCCGCCGTATGAAGATCTCCGGCGTCGTTCGTCTTCAGCTTCAGCTCAATCCCTCGGGCGGCGTTCGTGAAACCAAGGTTCTAGGTGGAAATCCCGTGCTCGTCTCCGCCGCGCAGGATGCCGTCAAGCAGGCAAAGTTTGAAAGCAAGGACTCCTGTGTCGTCGTTTTTCAATTCAAAGAGTAATCCCTAGCTGCTCCTAATCCTCGCCCGTAGCCCTTGTATGCTGCGGGCCTTTTCATTGCTGCGCGAATCACCTCCGCCGAACTACAATGTTCGTTCTGCCCAAACGAGGTCTTCATGCCTATTCGCACCATCATTGAGCCGTTCCGCATCAAGAGTGTCGAGCCCATCCATTGGACCCAGCGAGCCGACCGCGAGCGCTTTCTGGCGCTTGCAAACTTCAACCTTTTTCTTCTCCCCGCTGACAACGTCCTCATCGATCTGCTGACCGACTCCGGTACCGGGGCCATGTCCATCTACCAGTGGGGAGCCATCCAGGAGGGCGATGAAAGCTACGCAGGCAGCCGCAGCTACATCCGCTTCCGAGACTCCGTCCAGAGCATCTTTGGCTACACTCACGTCATTCCTACCCACCAGGGCCGCGCCGCCGAGCGCATTCTCTTCACCACCATGCTCAAGCCCGGTAACGTCGTCCCTAACAACACCCACTTTGACACCACTCGCGCCAACGTCGAAGCCGCCGGTGCCGAAGCTCTCGACCTCGTCATCCCTGAAGGCCGCCAGCCCGGCCTCATCCATCCCTTCAAAGGCAACATGGATGTTGCCGCCCTTGCCGAAACCATCACTCGTGTCGGCCGCGAGCGCATCCCCCTCGTCATGCTCACCATCACCAACAACTCCGGCGGTGGACAGCCCGTCTCCATGGAGAATGCCCGCCAGGTTAGCGAACTCTGCCATCGTCACAACATCCCGCTCTACTTTGACGCTTGCCGCTTCGCCGAGAACTCCTACTTCATCAAGCTCCGCGAACCCGGATATGCGGACAAAACTCCCAAGCAGATCGCCCAGGAGATGTTCTCCCTCGGTGATGGCTGCACCATGAGCGCCAAAAAAGACGGCATGGCCAACATTGGCGGATTCCTCTGCACTAACGATGAACTGCTCGCCCAGCAGGAAAAAAATCTGCTCATCCTCACCGAGGGCTACCCCACCTACGGGGGCCTCGCCGGGCGTGATCTCGAAGCCATTGCCGTCGGTCTTCAAGAGGCCGTTGATGAAGACTACCTCCGCTATCGCATTGCTTCCACCGCCTATCTCGGCAACCACCTCGCCGAGCAGGGAATCCCCATCGTTCTTCCTCCCGGAGGCCACGCCGTTTACCTCGATGCTCGCGGCTTCGTCCCCCACATCCCGGTTGAGCAATTTCCCGGAGTCGCTCTCGCCGCCGAACTCTACCTCGAAGGCGGCATCCGCTCCGTCGAAATTGGCACTCTCATGTTCGGCAAGGCCGCCAAAATGGATCTCGTTCGCCTCGCCATTCCTCGCCGCACCTACACCCAAAGCCATATCGACTATGTCATAGAGGTCATCGTTGAGGTCTGGCGCAAACGCACCCAGATCCGCGGCCTTCGTCTCACCTACGAACCCCCATTTCTTCGCCACTTTACTGCGAAGCTGGAGCAGATCTAGCCTTTTGCAGGTTGCTAATTGCGAGGTTGACCTCTCGCGCACCCTTCGGGGACACTCAATCATCAAGGGGGTATGTCGATGAATCCTACAATCGCAATTCTGTCGATGGGAGAAATGGGCTCCGGCGTCGGTTGTGCCCTGGTCAATGACGGAGCGCGCGTGGTCACCTCGCTCGTTGGCCGCTCTCAGGCCAGTGCCGCCCGCGCCGCCAAGGCTGGCGTCGAACTGGTGTCCAACGAAGCCGCGCTCGTCACCCAGGCGGATTTCTTTTTATCCATCGTCCCTCCCGCCGGTGCAGCAGCCTTGGCGGAGCGGCTTCTGCCGCACATCCGTCTTGCCCAGCGCAAACCGGTTTTCGTCGACTGCAATGCCCTTGCGCCCGCAACCGTCATCCAGATCGCCGCGCCGTTCCTTGCCGAAGGCCTGCCTTTTGTCGATGTCGGCATCATTGGCGCTCCGCCCGCTGCGGGGGCGGTTGCTCCGCGCTTTTATGCCTCGGGCCCAGCCGTCACCCGGTTTGAGGAGTTGCGTTCGTTCGGCGTTGACGTCCGTCCTCTATCCAACCAGGTTGGAGACGCTTCCGCCCTCAAGATGTCATATGGCGGGATCAACAAGGGTTTGCAGGCCTTGGGCTCGGCCATGTTCCTCGGCGCCATGCGCACTGGAGTTTCTCGCGCCCTCTGGCTGGAAATGCAGGAGAGCCAACCGGAAGTGCTGCGCGTTCTCTCGCGCGGGCTACCCAAAATGTATGCCAAGGCTTACCGCTGGGTCGCGGAGATGGAGGAAATCTCCAAGTTCCTCCAGCCGGAAACTGGCGGCTCAGAAATGTTCAGCGGTGCTGCCCATCTCTACGAGGACATTGCCGACGATTTCGCCGCCGGAGCGGAGCACAACCGCGTCGCCCTGCTCACGGAGTTCCTCGCACAGAACACGCCACGCAAATAGTCGCAGGTGCCCACATTCGCCGCAGCCGGCAAATGTGGGTTGCGCCAGCATTGTCGTATGCGTCTTACTGCACGTTCACGTTCCCATAGCTCTCATAGAGCTTTCCTGCTGTGTCCCACGCCTGAATCACCACGTAGTGCGATCCCTTTGTTGTGCTTACGTCAGCCGTGATTCCGGGCCCGGCGGATTGCTCCACCTTGGCTCCATCCAGATACACAATCATCTTGGTCGTCGGCTTAGGATTGCCCGTCACCTCGGCCTTCACCTCGAAGCTCGTCCCCTCGTCGCCCGCAAGGCTCTCGCCCATGTTGCTTGGCTGAAGGATCGCAATTCCCGGGGTGCACGCTCCGGTTTTCGGACCGCAGCTCAAGTCGTAGAAGGTGTTGAACTGCCGCGTCACGGTGCTGGTTGCGCCTTTGGCGTCCACTGCTTTTACGATTATCGTGTGGCTGCCTGCCGCTGCAAACGCGCCAGTCAGCAGCGAGGCGGGCTGTCCGGTTTGCGCTGAGTCAATGACCAGTTGATTGTCGAGCGTGACGCTCCAACTCTTCACTCCTGCCGCAAAGCCCGCTGAAATCGCTGCATTCTCCGGCTGATAGCTTCCTGCCGCGGGCCAGCACAGGTTGATGGCCGCGCTTCCTCCGGCGCAGGTTCCCACGCCGAAGCCTGTCACCGTAAAGCTGGTCTTCGCCTGGTAGAGCTTTCCGTTCGCGTCCCAGGCATTCACCGTGATCTTGTGGTATCCGTTCAGGATCGAAAAATCCACCAACTGTCCTGGTACAAATCCCAGGCTGTCGACGCGAACGTTTCCGTCATACACCGCGACATTCGTAATCGCCACGCCTCCTGAATTGATTCCCATCTCAATTGTTGCCGGATACAGGACGGTCGAGCCGACCGATGGAAAACACAGAGCCAATCCGCTCTGCGACGGTGCGCCGCACTCAGCAACTGCCGCTACAGCACACATAACAATTGCAATCCAAGTTCCCAGACGAAGCCCACTGCGCACCATGCGATTTAACCCCTCACAGATTCTTCCGATTCGCTTACCTCCTGAGTAGCTGCACTTCGTCTTCCAAAATAAGCGCAGGCACTTGGCCCGTGACTGCTCATGCGGCGTGCAAAAAGGAAAGATGAACCATGCCACTGTTCGGCACCTAAGAGCTCAATTCATGTGGTGTACAAAGCAGGTGCTCTGGAAAGCTAGGCTGGAACGGAGGCAGGTTTCGCGGGCTTTTTTGGCGGAGTTCGAGGGCTTTGGGGAGATGGAATGGCGCGGGAGTGGCGATTTTGCCCGTTGCGGGATGGATCGCTGGTCTCGTCGCGGTCGTCGGGCTTGAGAGTGTCGTTGAATACTTCCTCATCGTCGCCGCCGATTCTGGAGATGTATGGATCGCCGTGCATAGGCCGAGGCGAGAGGTTACGAATGTTGGAGCTGGCGAGTTGGAGCGAGTAGATGAGAAGTCCGGCGCGTTTGTTGTCGATGCGGCGGTCGAGAATGGCCTGCATGATTTCCTGAATGCTGACCTGAACGGCGTTGGCATCTTCGAGCACAGGAAGATCGAGTCCGGAGTTGCCTTCCATGGAGATTGGTCCGCCGATGTGATCGTTGCGGCGGCGGCGCGCACGCGCTTTGTGATGCCAGTAGCAATAATTGGAGTCACGCATGGGAATTGCATCGCAAATCTGACCATTGGTAAGAATATGGGCGCAATGTCGCAGTTTATTTGGCATAAAAAAGACCGCGCACGCGGCGCGGTGTACCCCTCCTATATTTCCCGGTAAAAATTTGAAAACAGGATAGTTAGCTCCTGCTTTCCGGGATGTCTATATTCAGGATAGCAAAATTGGAGGGTGATTCCATCAATTGGATAAGATCTCTATGTGGTTTGGAATCAGGTGGTTGGAAGGAATGTTGAAGAAAGTTTGCTTGACAGCCTGGGAATAGAGCGGTTTTGAAGTGAAAATTCTGCGATTTTGAGAGCGAAAAAGTACGTTTACGGGAGATTGAGAAACAGCGGTTTTGGGGTGTTTGCACAGAATATGGTGCAGTAGGAGTTACTTTGTAGGTAATCGTTGAAAATGGGAGGGGTACTGGATGGGCAATGGTTGCGCGGACGACAGATTCCGCGTGGTTGGGATAGTGAGCGCCTTGGGCTGTAGTATTCAACAATCGTGTTCAGGGCAACGAAACAGTTTGAACAGTCTAAAATGCGAGGCATGGCTATGACGCGCAAGGCCGCCCTCCGCGACGCTGTCATCGCTGCCGCTACATCTGCCTTGATAGTTGTGGCGGTCCTTGCACCTGCCTTGCTGAGCGCTGACCTGTTCTTGTCCAAGAAATATCGCGACGTTCTCTTGCTAACATCCGCGCTCGCGTCGCCAGTGATCGATGCTGTGATGCTTCCGTTCCATTCGCAGAACCTAGCGTTGCTGGCGGCTGCTGTTGTCACTTGGGTGAGCAACGCCACCGCATTGTTTGCCCTTCTGCAAGTTGGACGGTTCTTGCTTCAATCTGCGCGGTCAGCCGCGAAGCAGGCGAACCGCGATAGTTGAACAATAATCGCCGAGTAACGCACTGTCCTGAGACCCAGGTGTCTTCGCGACATTCCGCAAGGTCAAATCGTTTGCTGGCTGAAGGGCCTTTGTGGCGGGGCCGAAGATTTGGACGACGCTGGGATTCCTCGCTTTGCTCGGAATGACACCCTAAAACAAGACTGCGGAATTGGCGCATTAGCTGGCTAATCATCGCCTAGGCGCTTAGCATCCCGAAAACAGAAGAGAAAATGGTCAACAACCCCACTCAACGAAAAGAGTGTTCAGTGTGCCACTCTCACTCCGCCTAGCGGTTCTTCTTGATCGGCGGGACGAACTTGTAGTCGATGTCCCAAGGGAAGTAGATCCACTTGTCCTGGCTGAATTCCTTGACGCAGAGATCGACGATCTGGCGTCCCTTGGGCTTGGCGTAGAGCGTAGCGAAGTAAGCCTTGGGCAGCAGCTTGCGGATGACGCGGGCAGTGTTGCCGGTATCGACCAAGTCGTCGATCAGCAGGAAGCCATCGCCATCGTGGTCCACGCCCTTGAGCACCTTGACCTCGGAACGCGCATTCTGGGCACCGGCTTCGGCCGATTCGTAGTAGCTTGAAGCGCAGATGGTGTCGAGCAGACGGATTTCCAGCTCGCGTGCGACCAGCGCAGCCGGGATCATGCCGCCGCGGGCGATGGCGATGATGCCCTTGAATGGGGGTTTTTCCATCAGCGCGCGACACAGGGTGCGCGTATCGCGGTGCAGTTCGGGCCAGGAAATCACGATATCGTCGCGATACGGACTGGTGATCGTATTTTCCGTGGCGCTTTCCGCAGAAATCGGTGTTTCCATGGCGCATCCCTCGGGGGTTGAATGAGTCGAATTATATGCGCAGGCGCTGGTGAGCCAAAGCCGAATCGGCGATTCTTCTGTGGATTGCAGAGCGGTTGAGTGGACACAACTGATTCTGGAAGCGCTATCTTTGCAGGCTATCTTGCTCTGGCCAGCACAATCGTCATGTCGTCGGGCTGTTCTTCGCCGCCGATCCAGTCGATAACGGCGTTCAGGATGGCGTCGGAGATTCTAGGCAGCGGCAGGTCGCGGTTATCTTGCAGAATTTGGACGAGGTGGGCATCGCCGAAGTCGCCGTACTCGTTCTCCGGTTCGGTGATGCCGTCGCTGAAGGCTACAACGATGTCGCCGGGATTCAGGGGAACGCGGCCCTCGGGATAGGACATGTCGCTGAAGAGGCCGACCACCGTGCCTCCCTTGTCGAGCAGGGTTATGCTGCCGTCGGCGCGGAGCACGATGGGCGGCAGATGTCCGGCATTGGAGTAGGTGAGCTGGCGGCTTGGCTGGTCATAGAAGCCGAGGAACATGGTGGCGTATTTCTGCGCCGGAGTGCTGCGGAAGAGCTGCTGGTTGAGCATCGCCAGCACGCTTCCCGGCGAGGGACAGCAAGTGGGCGCTTCGGATGAAACTGCAGTGCCGCCCTGGGGGGCTTGCAGACGGGTACGCGGGAAGGCACGCCGATCCGGTTGGAGTCGCTCGGAGGCAGCCATGGCGGGCAGGTGCTCCACCAGGGTGTGTGCCCGCACGAAAGCATGGACGGTCGCCATCATGAGGGCGGCTGAGATTCCCTTGCCGCTGATGTCGCCGACGGCCAATCCCACGGCGTTGGGACCGACGGGAAGGAAGTCATAGTAGTCTCCGCTGACGGTGCGGGCGGGACGACAGACGCCATGCAGTTCAAGGCCGTCGAGGTCGGCGGAGTCGCGGGGAAAGAGCAGGTCCTGCACCTCTTTGGCGATGTAGAGCTCGCTCTCGATGCGCTGCTTCTCCTTCTGCTCGGCGATGAGCTTCTCGAGCGACTCGGTCATGGAGTTAAAAGAGGTTTCCAGCGAGGAAAGCTGGTCGTTGGTGCGAACCTCGATGCGATGCGAGAAGTCTCCCTGGTTTACGTGCTGCGTGGCGTCGTAGAGCTTGGCGACCGACGAGGTCATGGTGCGCGTCAGGCGAACTCCGATGACGAAGGCTACCACCTCGATGAGGGCAAAGATGACGGCGATCACTACGAGGGCAACGACGATGAGGTTGGTGGTGTCGCCGAGGGTTTGGAAGAGGCGGTTATACAGCAGCGAAGGCCGGGTGCGGACCTTGAGCAGCAAAGTGCTGGGCTCGCCGGTCCTCCAATGGACGGCGTTGAGCATGGTGATGAACGGAGCAAAATCGAGATCCATGCGGAAGGCTGGTGGAGGCATGGAGCCGCAGACCACCTTGGGTGTGGCGTCCAGTTCGGTGTTGCCAACCTTGATGTTGGTATTCGATTGGCTGGCGGAAGAGGCTCTTGCGGGGGATGCTGTGGACTGGTTTGCCGAGGGCGCCGCAGCTTCTTCCTCGGCCCGCTCCCCGTACAGGGTGATGATGCCCATGTTGGCGACGATGGATTCCAGGTGCGGCTTGTCGAGGGGAACGCTGGAAACCACGACCAGTTCATCTGCGCCGTTGGAGATGCGCGCGCGGTTGACGGCGCGAAGATAGACGTTGCCTTGGTCCACGATCAGGATGGATTCGGGAACCCTGGCGGGCGGCAGAGCAGGTGTGGCGCTGGATGGTTCGCCGTCCAGGGTTACGGTGCGGCCCCGGAAGTAGGCGATAACGCGGCGTCCGGGGAAGGCATCGTTCTGGATGGCGAACTCATGGGGATCGACGGCGCCAGTGCGAGCCAGCACGGCAGCTGCCTGGTGAGTGAGCGTGCGGTTGGAGCTCTCAAGGCGGTGCAACTCGTCGCGAACGTCGGTGGTGACGACGAAGGTGGAGAACTGTCCGGCGAGCAGATAACCGGCGGCCAAGCCCATGGTTGCCAGCAGAACCAGCGGAATGACTCCGATGAAGACGTAGGTGACGATGAGGCGGTTACGCAGCCGCCACATGAATCGCTGGGCAAAGACGCGGTAGCCGAGCACGAGCAGCGCGCCCAGCACTACAAACACCGACATCCAGTAAACGGTGGCGAATCCGTGGACGCCGATCAGAGTCCAGAGATCCACAATGACGGCAAGAGCAATGCAGAAGCGCGCAAGGCGGCTCCGCGGGATCAGACCGTGGCGGTCAAGGATGCGCTGCGCGGATTGGAGAATCGGAGGGCTCATGCGCGATCAAGGCATTATAGCTGGAAGTGGAAATGCAGGTTGCTGGCCGAGTCATATACAATCCAGCGGTGCGCAGAGTTGAACCGATATCGATGTCCTTGCGAGTCTTGGGAGTGCTGGCCTTGTTTGCGGCGGGGGCCATGGCCCAGGAGACAAAACCTGGGGCAGCCACTCAGCCCAAGATCCAGGTAAATTTCATCAACACCTGCCGCCCGGCGCAGGCCGATCTGGATGAGATGAGCAGGGCGCTGGCAAGGGTGAAGGAGCGGCCAAAGTTTTCGGCGGACTTCGAGATTGCGCGTGGGATTACGACGTTGACAGAGGCGGAGGCGCGAGCCGCAGGAGTACCTGCTGGCAGCGGGACGACGCCCTCGACCTGGGTGCGAATCCGAAAGGATTTTCCAGAGAAGGCGGTGCTGACCGACGCGCAATATTCGCTTAGCCTGGAGGGTGGCATGGCCTCCGAGGTGTTGGCGCTGCATCTGCGCGATAGCCAGGAAGTGCTGCAGATTTTGATCTCGGATTCGGTAACGGGAAGCGCGGCGCAGGCGGTGAAGGTGGACACTCCGCCGGAGCGGATACGAATTGAGCGATTCGGCAAAGGGTCAATTGTGCTGGCGCGCTGTGGTGCGATCGATCAATCGGCGTATGAACCGGTCTTCCAGGCGGCGGGCGAGATTCTGGCGAACTATCGGACGGCGATGGCGGTGAAGAGAGTGGTTCCGGCAGAGTTGGCTCATCTGGCAGGGGGCAAAGAATCCAAAGCCGGTGGCGGGAATCATTAGTATTAAGAAGCAGTTTTAAGATTCAAGCAGGACGCCGCCGGAGCCGAGGTTCTGGGGCGAAAGGGTATCGAGAGAGAACGATGGCAGAGGAAATTCGCAACGTAGTAATTCTGGGATCGGGATGCAGCGGGCTGACGGCGGCCATTTATGCGGGCAGGGCCAACCTGAAACCGCTGCTGCTGGAGGGACACGAGCCAGGCGGCCAGCTCTCCATGACAACGCTGGTGGAAAACTTTCCAGGATGGCCGGAAGGGATTCAAGGCCCGGAGCTGATTGATAACATGCGCAAGCAGGCGGAGCGATTCGGAGCGGAGTTCCGGATGGGCCACGCAACGGCAGCCGACTTGAAACAGCGTCCGTTTGTGCTGACGGTTGGCAAAGAGCAGATCAAGACGCGTGCGCTGATTATTGCCAGCGGGGCCAGTGCACGATGGCTGGGGCTGCCGAGCGAGAAGGCGCTGATCGGTCATGGGGTTTCATCCTGCGCCACCTGCGACGGATTCTTCTTCAGCGGCAAGGAGATTGCCGTGATCGGCGGCGGCGACTCGGCGATGGAAGAGGCACTGTTCCTGACGCGTTTTGCCAGCCGGGT
>Ga0181520_10001063_pt1 | contig 57523 bp, 48 predicted proteins | sample PEATcosm2014_Bin_29_FD_132451 | JGI IMG/M metagenome (GOLD analysis project Ga0181520, IMG submission 132451) | Peatland microbial communities from MTU Mesocosm Facility, Houghton, MI, USA - PEATcosm2014_Bin02_30_metaG | ecosystem: Environmental > Terrestrial > Soil > Wetlands > Peat | place... | reverse complement strand
TTAGGAGAGTACAAAAAAAAAGACGACATAGAAAATTTTCTGTATCTCCTGAATTTTATGCATAATGAATTTAAGGAAATTTCACCTTTCGTATCGGGTAATATCAATAAGGTTTTCATCATTATGTTAAAGAACAATAATTATAAACAGATTGCCCAGAATTGCGATATCTTAGAATCCTGCGCCAATGTCAGAGTCCTTGAACTTCTGCAGGCTTTTACTGCGGGGCAGAAAATGGGAAAGTTTCTTACAAACGTCGAGATTTATAAAATAAAAAAACTTGTCCTCGATCTGTCGAAAAAATATAAAAAGGATGATATTGTATATCAGATCGATGTGGATCTAGAAAAACCGGATAATGAATGGCTTGACAGCATTGAAAAATAGAATGAGATTAATTTTAATATATCATATTTGATATACCAGCCCGCGGCCTTCAAATCCGGCATTGTATTATAATGTATACACCCCTCGTTGACATATCTGAAATCCTTTGCCTGACGCTGACTCGGCATCAGTCCGGACGTAAAAATAAATTTCCGTTTTCCCTGAAGAATGGCACAAGACTTGCAATATTCTTTTAGATTCAGGGGGATAATATGAAAGATTTAACATTACTCCGGCAGTACATCAGCAGCATATCAAAATATTCCCGTATAACTCATGAAGAGGAAAAAGAACTTGCCGTAAAAATCAAATCCGGCGACAGGGCGGCACATGATAAGTTAATAAACGCGAATCTGAAGCTTGTCGTCAAAATAGCCTCGGAATACTGCAAAGGCAAGTCCTCTGTGATGGATATTATCCAGAATGGAAACATAGGGCTTATGAAAGCCGCTGACAAATTCAATCCTGCGCTGGGAGTCAAATTTTCTACTTATGCGGCTTTCTGGATAAAGCAGTCGATCCTGAGGGGATTTATAAAACCTTCGCTGTCGGTGAGCATTTCTTACAGGAAAGATGAGATCAATAAAAGGATAAAGAATTATATAAGAGAACACTTTTCTATGGCGGGAAAAATGCCTGAAATCCAGGATATCATAAAGGATCTGAAAGTTAAAAGAAGGGATGTCATCGATATAATAATGCTTTACAAGGGAAATGGAGAATTTCAATACGGCGGCGGAAGCCATGATACTGAGAATGATCTTGCAGATATGGTGCAGGACAACAGCTATAATCCGGAATCCGTTTTTGAAAAAAAGAAGCTGAAAGAGGATGTATTGACGGCAGTGGATTCTTTCCCCGACAGGGAAAAGGATATAATAAAGAACAGGTTCGGGCTTATTGAAGAGGATAAGAAGACCCTCAACAGGCTCGGGGATAAATATGCCATTTCGGCCGAAGCAACAAGACAGATAGAGAAGAAAGTCCTCGCTCATATCAGGATGAGGTTTCCTTATCTGGCATATTATTACTACGCTTATTGAATATTGAATTGCCCCTCGCTTCTTATTGATAAAATTAGACAGGATCATTATAATAAGTCTCTTGTTTTTCATCACGGTTCAGAGGGGACGATGGTCAAATACTTAAAAACACTTTATCTGCAGGGTTTTAAATCTTTTCCCGTCAAAACACAGCTTGAGTTAGTCGAGGGCATTACCGGTATCGTCGGTTCTAACGGTTCCGGAAAATCTAATATTGTCGAAGCGATCAGATGGGTGATGGGCGAGCAAAGCGCTAAAAGTCTGCGCGGTGAAAAAATGGAAGATGTTATTTTCAACGGGACAAAGGACCGAGCCGCGATGAGCATGGCCGAAGTCGGACTTGTATTTGACAATGATAATCACTGGCTCCCCATAGATTTTTCGGAAGTATCTGTCTCGAGAAGAATGTTCCGTTCTGGAGAAGGCCAGTATTCGATTAATAAGTCGCGTGTCAGGCTCAAAGATGTTGTGGAGCTTTTTCTCGATACAGGAGTTGGAAGGGACAGCTATTCAATATTCGAGCAGGGTAAGATCGACAGGCTTCTCTCCGAGAGCCCTGTTGAAAGAAGGGCCCTGTTCGAGGATTTCGCAGGGATTTCAAAATTCAAATTCAGGAAAGAAGAAGCTGAAAAAAAACTGGAAAATTCCAGGATAAACCTGGAAAGATTGAACGATATAATTATCGAACTTGAAAAAGAGGTAGTCAGCCTTAAAGAACAGGCAGAGAATGCAAACCGTTACCAGGAAGTGAAGGCTGGGCTGCTCCGGGAAGAATTGAAATTCGAGGCGCTCCGAAAGGTTAATTTTGAAGCAGAGATTGCGAACAAAACAGCGCAAAAGGTTCAGAATGAAAACAGGATGAAACCCCTGATCGATCAGCTTGAAGAAAGTGAGAATAAAATCATAGAAGTAGAAGAAAATGTTCAAAAAGAAGAGAATGGATTTAGAAGCCTCCAGGATGAATACACAGTTGCAGAAAGGAAATATGGAGAGCTTAAATCCAGGCTTATAAATAATATAGAACGCAAAAAAGCGATGGAAAAACAGATCCAGAACCTGGAAAGCAGGCTTAAAGACGGAGATGACAGGGGTAATGCCCTTAAAAGCGAATTCGGCGTGAAAAGCACTGAGCTGAATGCCGCTATGGAAGAAAGGGATGGAGTATCGGAAAGCCTCCATGAGATCGAAGCTAAAATCGACGAAATTCACCTTTCAATTAAAAAATTAGATGAGAGAGCGCTGGGACAATCCATTGCAATCGGATTTGAAAAGATAATCAGCAAAGATAATGTTGAGAAAAACACGCAGGAAATTATAGCCTTGCAGACCAGGCTTGAAAACTTCAGGACCGCGCTTGAAGAAAAATGGAACCTGATGAAAATGATCGAACACCAGGTTAATGAAAGAAATGCTCAGATGGGGATTACCAGGCAGAATATTTCTTTCCTGACCGAAGAATTAAAAAAAGCGGTCATCGAGATTGAAAATCTGCAGGAAAAGGAAAAAGCCCTTAAAAATGAAAACCAGCAGTTAAGCCTCGATGTTAAGAGGGATCAGGAAGAATCCTCGAAAATGGACCGCATCATAATCGAATCCCTTGAAAAACAAGCAGAATTGATGAAGGATTTTAAAGGGAAAAAGCCTGAAATGGAAGCCGAGATAGATGCTATTTTTGCCGACCTGATAGGAATGATCAAGAAAAATTCTTCCCTGGAGCAGATCACGGGAAGGATGAAAACCCTTCAGGATGAGTTTAACCTTTTCCGTGATTACTATGAAGGCATTTTAAGCGTACTATACAGCGATGAAGGAACTTATACAAAAAAAGAAACATTGATAAGAAAAATCGATGAAACCAATGGAAAGATCGACGGCAACAACGAGGAAATTGAAAAGATCCGGGACCAGGTCAGGGATATGCAGGTTATCCGCGAGGGAATTCAGAACAATTATAATAAGGGGCAATATGACGCGGCAAGCATGAAAGCGGAGATAAACAAATTAAATTCCGAGATGCTTTCAGCCCAGGAATCTTTGAAAAATATAGAAAACCAGATCAATGACACGTCGGCGAAGATTAAATCTAAACAGTCCCTGATGGAAGAAATGATAAAGATAATCGATGAATATGAAGAAAAGATGGTAAAGATCAAAACTGACAGGAATAATTATTTTGATGAATTGAATGTTAAAAAAATTGAATTTGCCAGGATTGACGAAAAGTACAAGGCTCTGGCCAACGAAATTCAGAGAATAAAAACCCAGATGGCTGACATTGACAAGATGAAAGAATCGTACAAAAGCGACAAACTCTCATCGGAAACGTCGATCATGGAAATAAGCGTGAAAATTTCTGAAGACGAATCAGGGCAGTCGGTCTCGGCAGCCGCCATCGAGGAATTCAAGAAAAATATCGAGGCCAGAAAAAAACTTATCGAAAGCATGCAGAGATCAAAAAAAGTCATAGAGGGGCAGAGGAAAAGCTCCGAGGAAAATCTGCAGAAATTAGAAAAGGTTATTTCAGGACTTGACAGCTCGATTTCCGAGCGCAGGGGATTTTTAACGTCCCTTATAGACAATGTCAGGAATAATTATGATATCGATATAAACTCAATAAGCGTGGACAAGGAAGATAATTTCGATAAAATTTCCCAGCTGATCAGTGAATTCAGGGCGGAAATACAAAGGCTCGGGAATGTTAATCTGCTCGCAATTGAACAGTACCAGAATGCCAGGGAAAGGCTCGAATTCCTGACAGTCCAGAAGCAGGACAGCGAGAAGGCAATGGTTGACATTATGGCACTGATAGATGAAACCAATAAAAAGTGCATAGATCAATTCATGTCTTCTTTCGAAGATATCAGGATAGGATTCAAAAAGATATTCGCGAGGCTCTTCGAAGGCGGAAGGGCAGACCTCATCCTCGAGGATGAAAAAGACGTCCTGAACAGCGGTGTAAATATTTTTGCCGAACCGCCGGGCAAAAAATTCCAGAGTATATCCCTTTTATCCGGCGGGGAAAGGGCTTTAGTTGCTATCGCCGTAATATTTTCAATCCTTTATCTCAAGCCGACTCCTTTCGTCGTACTTGATGAAATAGACGCGCCTCTTGATGACGATAACATCGAGAGATTCAAGTCGCTTCTGAACGATTTTAAGGAAACGAGCCAGTTTGTGATAGTTTCACACTCAAAATCAACCCTTGAAATATGCAACGCCCTTTACGGTATAACCATGGAAGAAATGGGCGTTTCAAAGATAATAAATGTTGCTTTTGATGAAGCAGACATTCTGTTTAAAACACTGGAAGGGCCTGCTGGCACATAGGCCAACTGACCTACCCTAACGGGCACAAGCACCCTAACGGGCACCTTCGCTGCGCTACGGCATAGGCCTGCTGATTCATAGAGAGCCAAAGGAGGCATCCCTTGTTTTATTTATTCGACTGGACTTTTATTTTAATTATTCCTCCTCTTATATTTGCAATGTGGGCCCAGTCCAGGACGCGAAATACATACCTCAAATACTCGAGGGTAAAAACAGCGGGAAATATAACAGGAGCTCAGGTCGCGGAAAAATTGCTTTCAGCCTATGGAATTCATGATATCCGGATAAATATGATAAATGGAGAATTGACGGATCATTTTGACCCTGTGAAGAAAACCCTCAATCTTTCCGGGCCCGTTTACTCTCAGTCTTCGATAGCGGCTGTAGGCATTGCCGCTCATGAAACAGGTCATGCGATCCAGCATGCACGCGGATACTCTCCGGTCATGATCAGGAATTCCCTGGTTCCGGTAGCGAGTATAACATCATGGCTGGCAATCCCGCTTTTTATTTTAGGACTTTTTTTAAGCAGCCCTTTATTTATCCATATAGGTATTTTTCTTTTTGCAGGTGTTGTGGTATTTCACCTTGTAACACTGCCGGTAGAATTTGACGCGAGCGCAAGGGCTTTAAAGATATTGAGACAGGGTTCGTATCTCACCGCGGTGGAGCTTGACGGAGCAGGGCAAGTGCTTTCGGCCGCAGCCCTGACTTATGTCGCCGCCGCGCTTATGGCGCTCATGCAGCTTCTCAGGCTTGTTCTGCTGTCGAGAGGACGAAACTAACGGCTGTGCATTTCCCTGTCCATATCCCTCTTGATGTCCCTTTCTTTCAAAACGGCTTTTTTATCATGCAGTTTTTTACCCTTCGCAATGCCGATCATGATCTTGGCATATTTCCCTTTTATATATATCTTTGTGGGAACGAGAGTTATACCCTTCTGTGAAGTCAGGGCCGATAATTTTAAGATCTCCTTTTTGTGAAGGAGCAGTTTTCTTACCCGCAGGACGTCATGATTGTAAATATTTCCGAACCCGTACGGGCTGATATGCAGGTTGTATATGATGGCTTCCCCGTTCCTGATGATAACGAAACTGTCTTTTAGCTGAACGGAATGTTCCCGGATCGATTTTATCTCGGTCCCTTTCAATTCTATGCCGGCTTCTATAGTATTGAGTATTTCATAATCATGAAAAGCTTTTTTATTCTGAGAAATTTCAACGATCTTCTTTTTTTCCATTTTTTATATCCTGGGTTTTACTGGACATCATGGAATTTTTCAGCAGGCTTTGCGGGTATGATGATCTCCCCATGCTGACGTTCATAATTGGAAATATTATTCCCTATTGCACCTAAAAAATTCTTTGCGTTTTTCGGCGTCATCACGATTCTTGTGACGATTTTTGCTTCTTCCTTTCCGGGCAGGATGTGAGCGAAATCAAATACGAACTCCTCCTGTGAATGCGAGACTATGGCGAAATTCGAATACTTGACTATATTATCGTCACCCGCGAATTCTATCTTCAAATTTTGTTCCTTAATCATATTTTTTTCAGGCATTATAGACTCCTAATCCACATTATGTAAAATGTATCTCGATACTGAAAGGGTTTAACTTTTTGATGTTGTACGGTTCCTTGTAATATGCCCCTATACCCCGCAGGAGTCCGATAATATCGACAAGGCTTTTCTCATTGCTGTAAACAGCTGTCAGGGTGCTTTTATCTTTTTCAATCAGTTCTATCTTGAAGATATAGCTGTTGTTGGGGATAAACTGGCATAACTCATTATTCAGCTTCACATAATTCATCAGAAAGTCCCGGATGGACCCGGTGCTCTTGGCAAGGGATTGGAAAAGACGCGGAGCGAAATCAGTGAGCCAGAACTGCATGAATTCGGTTCCTGTGTCAAATTCCGATTTTTTTAATTTTTTTGCCGCGGTATCAACTAACGCTTTAAGACGCTGAAAGGAGATGTGATTATCCTGGGTACGGAAGCTTTCGACTCCGAATCCTAATTCCTCCGCGATCTCTTTCCATATGCTGGAACCGAAATTATATTTATTCGATATCCATTCTTTGATAGCTGTTAGAAATATTACTCTCATTAAATTCCTTCAATATCATGAAATTTGGGGTATTAATTATAAAGAATAATTAAATTATATCAATAATTCAACTGGCATTTAATATTACATAATATTGTAAAAGAAGGCATTTGATTATAAAATAAATAAAAGTGATAAAACCGGGAGCAAAAATGGCAAATTCAAATTCTAAAATCCGGCCTGTGTTTTTCAGTATAAAATGGAAAGCGACGCTGCTTGTATTTGTTCTTTTTGTAATAGGTGTGATAATTCTCTTCAGGTTTATTGTGAACTACCAGAATGATATCCTCGAAAAAAGGCTCCAGGAGACGATGAATGTCTATCTTGAGACCTTCAGAAAGGATGTAGAGGTCATATTAATAGAAAAACATGACAGGGCCGGTCTTGCAGATATTCTGCAATCCTATCAGAACATAACAAATTTTGAAACCGCGATGTTTATTGATAATGCCGGCAATATTATCGTAAGTACAGGTGAAAATTCTGCCGGATGGAAACTCGGTGAAGTTTTCAACGAATTTAAAAAGGCTTACGAAAGCAAGTCCTATTATACAAATTATGAGAATAAGGAAAAAGACATACACTGGTACTACGGATTCATGCCATTTTATCATCCCCATCTGGCAAAGACCGATTTCAAAAAAATTGATGAATTTATCGATTTGTTCTACACAGGAAAACTTTTTAAGAGTGAAAACTTTACGGATGAATACAGGAATGATTTCCTTTTTATAAAAGATTTTGAGGATACTGCAGGACCTTACATAGAAAAGCAGGAAAAAGTCGGCAAGGCAAGGAAAAAGCCGCTGCAGGACCTGCTGACGGTAATAGATAAAAAGTATCTTGCATCATGGCAGGCAAAATTTGATTCGTTGAAGGCCGGGACTGACCTGATCATGACGGACAGGGATTTTTCAGAATTGATAGCTATAATGCAGAAATTAGGGTGGTCCGGGAAAAAAACCGATGAATTCATCGCAATGCGAAAGGAGAAGCAAAAGCTCTTCGGCGGCAGGATATTTAATGACGCGGAATTAAAAAACGACAATCTGTTTATAAATTACGTTGGAAATTATCTTTCAAATTATATCGATAGCGATAATAATTTCACAAAGAATTTTGATAATCTTGTCGGAAAACTCACCTCGATCGACTATAAACAGACTGTTACTCAGGACCATAAGAAAATAGAGGATTCGCTGATAAACAAGGATTATTTTGCGGCTTCAATGAAACAGCTCAATGCCGATTATAAAAATCTCGAAAAATCCCGTTATACTCCCGGAAGCATTACAGAGGAAAAGATCGAAAAGTATTTCAGCGACTTCAAAAATATATACAGGATAGGGACAGTCAGGATAGTTCTTGACCTTAACCATATAAAGTTAGACCAGGTCAATATTAATAATGATATCATCAATATAGCCGTTATGATCATACTCAGGCTTTTTGCATTGACTTACATATTTGTTTCTTTCATAATCAGACCTTTGAAAGTACTTTCCGAAGGCACGGATGAAATAGCAAGGGGGAACCTGGACAGGAAGATAAAAGTGAAGGCGAGGGATGAAATCGGACAGCTTGCCGATAAATTCAACTTTATGTCTGCCAGCCTGAAAAAAGCTTTCGAGGAAGTCAAGGACAAAGCCAGGATGGAGGCAGAGCTCAAGAATGCCAGCGATATTCAGGAAGCCATTCTGCCTAAATCTTTCCCGAATACGGATAAATATATATTTTCAACATATTACAAGCCTCAGTCCGAATCAGGCGGGGATTATTATGATTTTATCGATGTTGATTATAATCATTTCGGTATTGTTATTGCGGACGTTACCGGTCATGGAGTAGGCGCCGGCATAGTTATGGCAATGCTCAGAAGCCACCTGAGGACATATGCGGCCGGCGAAAAAGATACTTCGGTTATCTTGAAGGGAATAAATCCCATCCTTAAAAGAGATACACTTCCCAATATGTTCGTGACAATTCTCTATATTGTCGTTGATATCGGCACGGGCGCTCTTTATTATACAAACGCAGGACATCATCCGGCTATTATTTACAATTCAAAGGATCAGAATTTCAAGCAGCTCCATACAGGGGGAATGCCTGTAGGCATGGTTGACAGTTCTATTTTCAATCCTGAAATAAATTTAAAGCAGGCCCAGCTGAAGAAAGGGGATTTCCTGATAGCGTTTACCGATGGGATCATAGAGGCTAAATCGGCAAGCGATGAGGAGTACGGGGAACAAAGGTTCTTTGAAGCCATTAAGATGTTTGCCTCGGACGATCTTGACAGAATGAGAGATAATCTTGTTGCCAACCTGAAAAATTTTACGGCAGGAGCAGAGCAGAGCGATGATATTACCCTCATAATTATGAAAGTGGTTTAAACTTCCCGGTAGAAAAGAAGGTTTTTATGAAAGATGCTGAATTTTCCCCTCCGGATAGAGACATGATATTTTCGGCTGTAATAGAAGTTATGGACAGCGGCAAAAAAGACAGCGAAGGCAACATCACTAAAATAGTTAAAGCAATTGCGGCAAGCGGTTCATACTGGATTTCATTCCTCAATGTTATATATTCAAGGCTTAACAATTTAAAAAAACTTTTAAAAGAAAACAACTACGAGCAGATTGAAAAGGAAATAGACATCCTGACCAAAGCGGTTTCGGATATTAAAAAAAAGATTTAAATACAACAAAACTAGAGAGGTAGCAATTGGAAAGAGGGATTATCATCCTTGATTTCGGATCTCAATATACCCAGCTTATTGCACGCCGGATACGGGAACTGGGAGTTTACTCAGAGATACATCCTTATTCGCTCGATATAAAAACGCTAAAGGCAATGGATCCTTACGGGATTATTCTTTCAGGAGGGCCGTCAAGCGTACTCGATAAAGGGGCTCCTCTTCCTTCTCCCGGATTATTCGATATCAATGTTCCGATGCTCGGGGTATGCTACGGAATGCAGCTGTTCGCGAAATTCCTGGGCGGGACGGTTGAACGCTCCATGCACAGAGAATACGGCAAAGCAGTCCTGAACCTGGAAAGGCCATCTCCCCTCTTCGAAAATGTTAAAAGCGGATCTGTAATATGGATGAGCCATGGGGATTCGGTTATTAAGATTCCTGACGGTTTCCAGGCAACAGGTAAAACAATGGACGGATTTATAACATCGATAGAGAACAAGCCGAGAGGATTATTTGCCGTTCAGTTCCATCCGGAAGTTGCGCACACCGTGGAAGGTAAAAAAATCATCTCGAATTTTATTTTCAATATATGCGGTTCGAAAGCAAACTGGAGCATGCAGGACTTTGTTGAAAAAGAAATAAAATCTCTGAGGGAAAAATGCAGAGGTAAAAAAGTGGTCCTTGGCGTCAGCGGCGGAGTTGATTCAACTACACTCGCGGTATTAGTCCAGAAAGCCCTGGGTGAAAACGTTAAATCCATATTTGTAAACAACGGCCTGCTCAGGCTTCATGAGGATGAAGAGGTGCTTAATAACCTCAGGGAAAGGCTTAATTTAGATGTGGAATATTCCGACGCATCCTTGACGTTCCTCGATAATTTGAAAGGCGTGGAATCGCCTGAAGAAAAAAGGAAAATTATCGGTAAAACCTTCATAGATGTCTTTTACAAGGGCCTCAAGGATTTTGATTTTTTAGTGCAGGGGACTTTATACCCCGACGTGATAGAATCGAACCCTGTAAAAGGTCCGTCACAGACCATCAAGACCCATCATAACAGGGTTCCGGAAGTCCTGAAATTAGAAAAGGAAGGAAAAATAATCGAGCCGTTCCGTTTTCTATTCAAGGACGAGGTCAGGGAAGTCGCGGGCATTTTAAAGATCCCGGCTGACATTCTCGGCAGGCATCCTTTTCCAGGACCGGGACTTGCTGTAAGGGTTTTAGGTGATATTACAAGGGAAAAACTCGACATTTTAAGAAAGGCCGATGATATATTTATGGACGTATTGAAGAAAAGCGGCTGGTATGATAAAACCTGGCAGGCTTTTGCGGTATTTCTGCCTGTTAAAAGCGTGGGAGTTATGGGGGACGAAAGGGCATACGGTAATGTCATCGCATTAAGGGCGATTGAAAGCCTTGACGGAATGACCGCGAACTGGTCGCGCCTTCCCTATGAAATATTAGATGAGACTGCGAACAGAATAATACGGAAGATAAAAGAGATCAACCGGGTTGTCTATGATATAACCTCCAAACCCCCGGCTACTATCGAGTGGGAGTAATTGCCGAAGCGCAGCTCTTTCCGGCAACATATCCTGATGACCAGGCCCATTGAAGGTTGTAGCCGCCTGAATTTCCATCGATATCGAGTATTTCACCGCACAAATACAGCCCGCCGGCAATTGTGGATTCGAGGGTATTTCGATCGACTTCTCCGCAGTCGATCCCTCCTGCGGTTACCTGGGCGTTTGCCCATCCCGTATCGCCTGTAACGGTAAATCTCCATCCGTTTATTAGCTCCGCAAGGCGGATTATTTCATTTTCAGTCAATTCCGAAGCCATGGAACTCAGCTTTATGCCGGAAGATTTAATAAGTGTCTGGCTGATGCGCTTATTGATAACGCCTGTCAAAAAATGCTCCATAATTCTTTCGGGATGATTCTCCCTTCTCTTCCTGAGAAGATCGATTTTTTCACCGATCGATAAATCCGGGAGAAAATTAATTTCGATCTGGACTGCCTGTTTTTCCGATAACCCCCTGACAGCATCCCGGCTTAAATCAAGGATAGAAAGTCCCGAAATTCCGTAGCTTGTGAATATAATATCTCCCGAAACAGTCCTTGATTTCCGGTTGTTGAGAAAAAGAGAAACTTCCGCGTTCCAGAGCATTTTTTCCATGGCTTTGTGAGTTTCACCAGATAATTTAAGCTGTACCAGAGCAGGCAGGGGTTTAATAAGAGTATGTCCAAGCGTTTCTGCAAGCCTGTATCCCCAGCCGTCGCTGCCGGTCACCGGAGCGGCGCATCCCCCGCAAGAGAGTATGCATTTCCTGCCTTGATAAGTTATTCCGGTTTTATCAGTGAGTTCGAAAAAACCGCTGCCGCGGATAATTGTTTTAATTTCGGAACCTGTGATCAAATTTACTTTGAGTCGTTCCGCTTCGAGGCGGAGCAGATCAAGGACAGAGGAAGCCTGCATGCTTCTCGGGAAAATTCTTCCGTCATTTTCAATGACGTATTCAAGACCGAGTTTATTGAAAAATTCAAGAGTCGCGTTTTTATCGAATTTCCGGATTATATTCATGGCGAAACCGTCAGGACCGCCATGAAAATCGGAGTGTGAGATGTTTGCATTGGACAGGTTGCACCTGCCGTTACCGGTTGTCAGAAGCTTTTTCCCGACACGTTCGTTTTTTTCTATGAGCGTGACAGACCTGTGTGAAATAGCAGCTGATATTGAGGCAATGAGGCCGGCAGCGCCTCCGCCGGCAATGATTATATCATATTTTCCGGTCATTTTAAATTATTGACCAGGTCTTCCAGGCCCTTTTTAAGTTCCTCCATGTTTTTTGCGCCGACAACGACGTCATTTCTCCTGTGGTCGATCTGCTGATTGGCAAGCTTACGGCTCCACCCTTCGGCGAATTCGCAAGCTATTATAGGTTTATTATACGCCCAGGCATAAGCTATTTCAGAAAGGGTGCCTGAAGCGCCGCCTACAACAACAACGACATCTGCGGACAATACGTTCATCGAGTTCCTGGCATAACCTATTCCGGTAGCTATAGTAACCGTAGAATGCGGGTTTCCCTCGTTAATATTCTCACCCGGAAGGAGTGAAACCGATAAACCGCCGCGTTTCAAATTGCCTTCCGAGGATGCCGTCATAACACCTTCCCTGCCTCCTGTTATCAGGATCCAGCCTTTATCGGCTATAAAAGCGCCAATATCGTAGGCGATTTGATTATTGGCGTCTATCTCTTCACTGTCGCCGATAAGGGTAATCTGCACTTTTCTTTTCATACTACCTGTCCTTCATTTTTCTTAATACAACAAAATCATTTTCATAAAGAGTAAATACCTTTTTCCTCTTGAGTGTATGGTCTTTGGATATATCTATGAAATCCCCGTTGCCGAGAATTTCAGTCAAATCGATTTGAAAATTTTTGCCTGAATTATTGATAAAAACGGTGAGCCTGTCGGACGGAGTGAAACGGTCGAACCCTATAATTCCATTTCTTGCGTAAAAAAACTTTATATCCCCTTCGGAAATTACGGAATTTTCTCTCCTTATCCGGATAAGGCTCTTATAAAGCGCGAGAATATTCGAATTATTCTCCATCCCATTTTCTTCGCCGGAATAAATAAACGGCACGCCTATATAAGTAAATTGAAATGCGGCTGCAAGTTTCAGGGAATTAAAATCACCTCCCGCAAGAGAGTAAAAACAGGAGGCGCCTTCTTCAGACAGCTTTAAAAGCATGGAGAAATTTCCCTGCATGGGATTAGCTTCAAGCTGCCGGCCTAATTCGGAAGCAAAATTTTCGGCCGTTATATTTTTTTTTGCGAAAAATTCAATGCAGGCGTCCATGAACATGCTGTTCTTTTCGAGGGTATTATATTCTTCCTCTGATATTAATTTCAAGGAGTTTTCTGAAAGAGTTTTATTTAACAGACAGGCCTGGCTGTGTTTCAGACCGGATACGCCGTTAAAATAAACGGCGCTGATATTAAGATCTTTAATATAGCCGATTTTCTCAGGGTCAGGGCATCCGTCCTGGTATAAAACTGATGATTCAAGCCATAAAAGGTTCGGATCCAGGGGTAAGCAGGAGTGATTGTACTCGAAATCCTCAACTTCCCACTCAAGGCCGACAATTCCATTCTGACCGAAATAAACGATTTCTGCAGTGGTTTTTTCCAGCTCGAAATAATAGATGATCCCATTATTTCTTATACCGGTCTGAAATTTGAACATGAAATGGGAATATGTCAGATCGTCAAATAATTTATAGCCTGTTATCGATTGGGGAATATCGTTTATGACGAGAATAAGTTTTGAGGATATGAAAATGTTTTTGTTTAGCCTGATTTTCATATAAATAGTATTGGCGGAATAAACGTCGATGTCCTTATCGGTATGTTCTGCCCCGCATACTTCCCTGGCAGTATCACCGACCACGAGTTTTGAATAGAAAGTTCCCTTCCTGTCAATCTGGAGAGGATTGCAGGGATCCAGCCGGAAATTGTTACCGTCAATCAGGAAATGATAAGCATATTCCCCTGAAGGCAGTTCCATGCTTGTCTTCCAGATATTTCCATCTTCAGTTTTTTCAAGATATATCTTATCCTCCCAGCCTGTGAAATCGCCAACTACCGCAACGCTCTCGGTAGTTGCCTGCGGTTCGAAACAGAGCTGGACCAGGAATTTTTCTTCTTCGAACTTTTCTTCCATGAAAACAAACTCCAATAAGAATCAAAATTATTCAAGCGGCAGAGGTTTTTCCTGTATTTCCGTAGGCAGGCCCATCCTGCTTAGCAGATCTATAAAAGGATCCGGATCCAGCTCTTCAACATTTACCATGGTTTTTACGTCCCATGTGCCGTTGGCGGCTAATATGGCGCCGGCTACAGGCGGGACTCCCGCTGTATAGCTTATAGCCTGCGATTCGACTTCCTCATAACATTTCTTGTGATCGCAGACATTATATATGAATATCATTCTATCCTTAGCGTCTTTGGTCCCTTTTATCAGGTCCCCGATGCATGTTTTGCCGGTATAATTGGGTGCTAAGGAAGACGGATCGGGCAGCAGAGCTTTCAGGACTTTCAAAGGGACAACTTCGACGCCCTCTGCCGTTTTTATCGGTTTCTCTGAAGTAAGACCGAGGTTGGTCAATACCGTGAAAACATTGATATAGTGATCCCCGAAACCCATCCAGAAACGAATGCTGTTGGCGTCAATATTTTTTGACAGAGAATGGAGTTCATCATGGCCGTTGAGGTAAATGGGCATTTCTCCGACGACCGGGAAATTATATATTTTTTTTATCTTATGCACTTTTTCAAGGACCCATTTCCTGTCGATCCAGGTCCATACTTTTTTGAATTCCCTGAAATTGATTTCCGGATCGAAGTTCGTGGCGAAATATTTTCCATGATTTCCGGCATTTACATCCATTATATCGATAGTATCGATTTTGTCGAAATAATGCTTAACGCCGAGAGCCGCATAGGCATTTACTACGCCTGGATCGAAACCGCAGCCGAGTATGGCCGTAATCCCTTTTTCTTTACAGCGGTCTTTGCGCTTCCATTCGTAATTGGCATACCAGGGCGGATCTTCCGCAACCTTATCCGGTTCTTCGTGAATTGCGGTATCCATATATACGGCGCCGGTCTCGATGCAGGCTTCCAGGACCGACATATTGACAAAGGCCTGGGCCAGATTGATAACGATCTGGGATCCGGTTTCCTTGATCAGTTTGATGGTCGCCGGAATATCGAGGGCATCTATCTGCCTCGAATAAATCTTTCCGCTTTTATCCTTGAGGCTGTTTTTTCTTTTGACGCTTTCTATAATAGCGTCGCACTTTTTCTGAGTCCTCGATGCTATGCAGATATCCCCCAGGACGTCGTTATTCTGGGCGGCTTTATGCGCCGCCACCTGGGCAACCCCGCCTGCTCCGATAATTAAAACATTTCTTCTCATTAATAAACCTCTTTAAGAAAGATTATTTAAAAAATCATAATAATCAAATTTCCTGACAACATCAAGAGTTCCATCTAATCTTTTTACGGCTATTGAAGGCATCCTGAGCCCGTTGAACCAGTTCTTTTTTACCATCGTGTAACCTGCAGCGTCGGTAATTTTTATGATGCTTCCTGTCTTTAATTCGGTTTTAAAACCATATGTCCCGAATATATCTCCGGCAAGGCATGAACGCCCTGCGATAATATACGCATACTTGCCGCCGCCGTTCTCGATTTTAGCCTCCTGGCTGTAAATAAGCAGGTCAAGCATATGGGCCTCAGTCGAGGCGTCGATTATAGCTATATCTTTTTCATTGTGGACTATATCGAGGACTTTTGTAACCAGGTCGCAAGAACTTGTAACAGCGGTTTCTCCTGGTTCGAGATATACCTGAACGGAATGATTTTCACTGAATTCTTTCAATTTGAGGCAGAATTTATCAATGGGATAGCCATCTTTCGTGAAATAAATGCCGCCTCCGAGGCTTACCCATTCGAGTTTCCTGAGAATATCTCCGTAAACCTCACCTATCCTGTCGAGGCTTGACGAAAAATTGACATAGTCATCGTTTTCACAGTTAAAATGGAACATTACTCCTGAAATCAAAGGCAGCACGCTTTTGATTTCCTCTATGTCGCGCTCGCCTAATCTGGAAAACCGCCTTGCCGGGTCAGCCAGGTCGAAATGAGAGTAGCTCATATCCGGGTTAATCCTGAGCCCGATTTTTAGGCCGCCTGCGCTTTTATATAATGTTTTCAGCTGTGAAACGGAATTAAATATAACCTTATCCGCGTATTTTTTAAGCTCTGATATATCGTCTTCGGAATAAGCCACACTGTAGCCATGAACCTCTTTTCCGAATTTTTCGCGGCCGAGCCGGGCTTCGTAGACCGAGCTGCTGGTCGTACCATCCATATATTCGCACATCAGGGGGAATACAGACCAGGTCGAAAAACATTTCAGCGCCAGGACCGATCTTGCCCCGGAAACATCCCTTACCTGCTTTATTTTTTTAAGGTTTTCAAGCAGTCTATTTTCATCAATCAGGTAATATGGGGTCTCTAATTCTTCCATCGCGCTGCCTTATTTCTTTATTTAAGCATCAGGTTACATTATAGGAGGTAAAAATTAATTTATCAAAAAACTGGAAATGAGTTATGAGGAAAAACATGCAAAGAATTTGCGGGATAAATATAATGTTATTGGTACTTGTTAAAATGAAAAATAAAAGGGGGGGGTATGAAAAAAATCACAATTCTTTTCATTATCTTTGCTTTTTCCGCCCATGCTTTTTCAAGACTTTATAGCGTTTATTACTGGCAGAATTCATGACGCTTATGACGGCATACGGGATCTTTCATTTTCTGCGGACGGTTCAAGGTGGGGTTTTCAATATATAAATAATTTAAAGTGGTACGTCAATGTAAACGGGAAAACTTACGGCGGATACAGCTTAATTAGTTATGAATTTACCCCGGAAGGCGACATCCGTGTCCTCTATGAACAGGATTATCAATATAACTTTAATATAATGAAAATAGCGATCAAGCCCTGATAAATACCATGGATTGGTAAAACTGTAAATCCTAGTCATCCTCGCAGTCGCATTTCTTGCCCGCCGCTTTTTCCATTGATTCCCTGCCTTCCTTAAACGAATAGTATGCTATCCCTATCGCGCCTATCGTGTCTATGAATCCTATTTTGAATATCTGAAACGCGGCGCTTGATAATAAAAGTATTATTGATAAATAGAGGCATGTTCTGGTGCAATTCGCATCGGCTATAACCGCTGCGGATTTTAATATTTTTCCCGTATTTAACTTAAAACGCATTAAAATTGTCATTGCTATGATAGATATGGATGAAATTATTATGCCCCAGACTGTAGTCTGCGGTTTATGCCCGGTATAAATATTGTAAGCGATTGTGACCGCCAGCCCGGCTGTTAAAATATAAAACGATATTCCGGTTATCTTGAGGGCGGTTTTTTCAAAATCATCACTGTTTTCATTGTTGTTATTTTTAATGCGGACTATCATATGCCAGACGCCGATACCCGACATTACCTCGATAAAGGAATCGATGCCGAACCCGAACAATGATACAGTTTCTCCTGATGTGCCGAAATATACCGATGCGAGGCCTTCCAGGAAATTATAGAATACTGTTATAACCGCTAAAAGCAGGGCGATATTCCAGAGATGTTTATTATTCATTTTACCCCCATGCTATTCATCCCGAACGGTTTCCCATGCCCCGGGTATACCATGCCGATTTTAAATTTCTTTAATCTCTCGACGCTGGAATCTATGGCTTTCAAATCTTCGCCCTGGGGCCAGACGGCAGGTTTTTTATAGTTATAAAGGAGATCGCCGCAGAACAGATCTCCAGTCCCGGTTAAAATGCCGATTGATCCGTTTGTATGTCCCGGGATATAAAGCACTTTCGCAGGAAACCCGTACTCATTTAAATCCTGCCCGTCATCGAGATACACACCCGGTTTAAATCCGGAAAACGCCGCCTTTTCCTTTTCCCTGTTAAATTTCATGCAGGATATAAACATGACTGTTTTCCACATTATCCCGGAAACAAGACCCTTTGCTTTTCTCTTTTTTAAACGATCCGTTTTTTTATCGAAGCTTTCAGCCATATCCGAGTCATATTTATGCATCGCTATGACCGAATCATACTTATTACGGATATATGAAGCGCTGCCTGTATGGTCGCCGTCGCCATGCGTGATAATTATCAATTTGAGATTTCCGGGGAGGCATCCGGCATTATCGAGAGCTTCTTCGATTTTATGAAAGTCGCCGGAGCAGCCTGAATCTATCAAGATAAAACCTGTATCCGTTTTTATCAGATAACAATTTACAAAACCAAGTTTGATTGGTATAATTTCCTTCATTTTTATGCTCCCCTGTTTCAGACTGCCGTAAATTTTTGGAAAAAAGATTTATAAAATAGTTTCGTTTGTGCCTTTCCAGTAACAGGCATACCTGTTGGTATTATTATTAATCTCATATCCTGCCGTATAGACAATTCCATTATACACAAAAAGCGATAATACATACCCCCCTGCCTTATAACGTACCGGAAGTTTTGTTTCGGCCGTCCCGGTCCAGTAGCAGGCGTTGTAGTTGCTGTCCTGGCCTGCGGCATAGACAATATTGCTATAAACATAAACGGAATTTACACATACTCCTAACCGGGTTTCCCTGTCCCCTGCCCAGCAGCAGCCGTTATAATCCGGAGAACCGGCCCTTTCCGGACCGTCGGATCCGGCGACATAGACTTTGCCGTCATATACAAAGATCGACGATGCGCTGCCGCCGTTTTGCGTTAACCCTGTCCTTTTAGTTCCGGTCCAGTAACATGCGTCAAAATGATCCCTGTTCAGGAAAACCCCTGCCGTATAGACTATATTATTATAAATGAATATCGAGTTTGCAGCCCAGCCGTCCGGCAGCCGGATTTCATTTGTACCCACCCAGTAGCATGCCGCCGGATTATATCCGAAGGTCATTCCTGCCGTATAAATTGCCCCATTGAAAATATAAATTGAGTTTGCCGAGCCGACAATTGAAGAGAGTTGTATTTCCCTGGTTCCGTACCAGTAGCAGGCATGACCTTCATTGTCATAACCCGCCGTATAAACATTCCCGTTTTCTAAAAATATCCCGTTCGCATGCGCCCCGAATGACCCCCCTGTCAGTGCGGTTTCTTTTTTCCCTTCCCACCTTGAAGCATTTCGGAGCCATGTACTGCCCCCGCTCCATCTGTTATCGTAGCCGGCGGTATAAACATTGCCCTTATCGACAAATACTGCATTCGCGCAGCTGTTTGTCGAAACAGGTTTATGGCAGCCGGCTATTAACAATACATAAGCTATCGGAATAAAGAAACAAATAATTTTCTTCAATATAAATCCTTGTTTTACAGTTATTTTCAATAAAAATAATATTATATTTGCCAATAATAATCAATGATTCCCTATTGATTTTGACAATAAACTCCCGGTAAATTAGAATTTTGATTATATTTAAATAATAATTAGGGAAGGTTTTATGCCGGGATTTTTATCGTCTTTCTTCAACAGGAAGGTTGCCCTTGTCCTGGGAAGCGGCGGAGCGAAGGGACTTGCGCATATATCCATTATCGAATATATCTGCAATCTGAAAATTCCAATAGATATGATAGTCGGTTCGAGTATTGGAGCCCTGATCGGTGCTGTATACTGCGCCGGCAGCCTGGAAAGATTTAAAAAGGGCCTGATAGAAATTCCCGTATCGAGATACTCTGAATTTTTCGAACCTACTCTTCCGGTGTCGGGGCTTTTAAGCGATAGCAGGATTATGAAATTTATTTCGGACTATATTCCGGAAAGCATGAACTTGGAGGATTTGAAAACGCCGTTATGGGTTGTCGCTACCGATTACTATACCGGGATGCCCTATGTTTTCAGCCAGGGTAATATTCTTGAAGCTGTCAGGGCCAGCATATCGATTCCCGGAGTTTTCAAGCCAGTGAGATATAAAGAATCGATCCTGGTCGACGGAGGAGTTGCCAATCCTCTTCCTATCGATATAGCCTGCGAGATGGGTGCCGGGCTGACAATCGCCGTGAACCTGCATCCAATGGTACGGATCAAGAGCGCCAAGAAGAATGTTAAAGAGCCGGGGAAAGAAAGTCCGAAAAAAGATAAGGAGAATAAAACCCGGTTTGACATTTTTATTGAAAAGGCCAGATCCATTGCCAATATAAGGACCGATACCCTTATCAACACGGTGATCAGCGCTATGGGAAAAATACAGGGAGGCGAGAACCTTCCGAATATTCTTGAAGTAATATCCCAGTCAATTGATATTATGGGTTATACCAATTCAAAACAGATGCTCGAGTACAATCCGCCGACTGTGCTTATCGAGCCTAATCTTGTCCATTTCAACCAGCTGGATTTTAACCGCATGGAGGAAGCTTTCGGGGAAGGGATAAGGGCCTGCGAATTCGAAAAGGACAATCTTATAAGCAAAGTAAGGGCCATGACTAAACGTATGGCCGCTCTCTGACCAGCTTGATTTTATTGAAACCTTTCTTTATCATATACGAATTATCTTACGGAGCAACACTATGAATTCGACGGAAATCAGAAAGGGGTTTCTTGATTTTTTCAGGAGCAGGGGGCATATCATTGTGCAGAGCGCCTCTCTTGTTCCGGATAACGATCCTACCCTTTTATTCACAAACGCAGGAATGAACCAGTTCAAGGATATATTTCTCGATACGGGGAAAAGGGAATACACCAGGGCAGCCGACACCCAGAAATGCATGCGTGTTTCAGGAAAGCATAACGACCTGGAGGATGTTGGTAAAGACAGCTATCACCATACTTTTTTCGAGATGCTGGGGAACTGGTCCTTCGGGGATTATTATAAAAAAGAAATTATTTCATGGGCATGGGAGCTGCTGACGGAGGTCTGGAAGCTTCCCAAGTCAAAATTATACGCCACTGTTCATAACACGGACGATGAGGCTTTCGAATTCTGGGGAACCCGGACGGATATTGCGAAGGATCATATTCTTAAATTCGGGGACAAGGAAAATTTCTGGGAAATGGGAGCTGCCGGCCCATGCGGGCCCTGTTCCGAGATCCATATCGACCGGGGTGAGCAGGCCTGTGATAAAAAGGATGTAAAGGGACATAAATGCGCTGTAAATGCCGGCTGCGCCAGATATATCGAACTGTGGAACCTTGTTTTTATCCAGTATAACCGCGGGGAAGGTGGAAAGCTTTATCCGCTGCCCAAAAAGCATGTCGATACGGGAATGGGTTTCGAGAGGATAGTTTCGGTAATCCAGAACAAGCTTTCAAATTATGATACCGATCTTTTCGGGCCGATCATCGCTAAAATCGAGGAATTATGCGGCTGCAAATATGAAGCGCAGACGGGGATGCCTGTAAGGGTCATAGCGGATCATATCAGGGCGCTGACTTTTGCGATGGCCGACGGAGTTATGCCTTCCAATGAAGGAAGAGGATATGTTATCAGAAAAATCCTGAGAAGGGCTATACGTTACGGCAGAAAACTGTCGTTCACCGAACCTTTTCTCAACAGGATAGTGGACACCGTTATATCAGTAATGGGAAACTCCTTTCCGGAAATAGTCGAAAGGGCCGAAATGATAAAATCCCTGATATTCTCGGAGGAAGAATCGTTTTTGAAAACCGTGAACAGGGGTCTGGACAGGTTAAACGACATTGTTGAGATAACTAAAAAGAAAAATAAAAAAGTTATTGGCGGAGAAGACCTGTTCATGCTTTATGATTCACTCGGGCTGCCGGTAGATTTTATTCAGCAGGTTGCAGAGGATGAAAAGCTTTCAATCGATATGGATGGATTCAAAGAACTCATGGAAAAACAAAAGGAAAGGGCCAGGGCAAGCTGGAAGGGAGAGGCATTCGATTTCAGCGTTATTTCCGGCGCCGCAGTGGAAACCAAGTACACAGGGGAAGAAAGCTCAGAAGATAAAGGCGTTATCCAGATTATTGTCATGGGCGGGAAAATGGTAAAAACCGCTTCTGATGGCGACGATATTGTATTTGTCTCCGACAAAAGCCCTTTTTATCCCGAAAAAGGCGGGCAGGTAGGCGATACGGGCATAGCCATATCCGGAGAAACCGGGATAGAGATAAGAAACACTAAGGTGTATGAAAATACTATACTCCATTATGCTCATATCAACAAGGGAAAATTGAAGCAGGGAGATGAAATTTCCCTCATTCCCGATATGGAAAAAAAGCAGGCCACGGCCAGGAACCATACTGCCACTCATATAATACACAAGGCGTTAAGAAACACCGTCGGAGAACATGCCGCACAGGCCGGTTCATTAGTAGGCCCCGAAAGGCTGCGTTTCGATTTTACCCATTCCAGGGCTCTTACAAGGGAAGAAATAGAAAATATTGAAAATGAGGCGAACAGGATAGTGCTTCAGAACCTGCCGGTGAATATCACTAAAATGAACAAGCAGGAAGCTGTAAAAAGCGGGGCGGTCGCCATTTTCGAGGAAAAATACGGTGAAGTCGTCAGAGTTGTCGAAGTGAAGGGTTATTCGAAGGAACTTTGCGGAGGCACTCATGTAGGCAGGAGCGGCGATATAGGTCTTATAAAAATCGTATCGGAAACCTCCATTTCGGCCGGCACAAGAAGGCTCGAGGCTGTTACAGGCCTTAATTCCCTTGAATCCTACCGCGAATATTATTACAGGGTAAAGGAGATAGCCGGTATTCTGAATACGGATGAAATCAAGCTTTTAGACAGGGTTAATGCACAGAGCGATGCCCTCAGGGATAAAGATAGGGAAATAGAGGCGTTGAAAAAGGCAGCAGCTAAGGCGGACGTAGAGAATTTGATTGGAAACGCGGTTATGATCGGCGGGGCAAAGGTTATTATTGCAAAGACCGATATGGATCCGGAAACCATGATAAACGTTTCGGATGAATTTAAATCTAAAGACCTCGGTATCATGTACCTGATTTCAGCCGTTTCCTCCAATAAAGTCGTTATCACTGTCAGCAGTTCCAAAGCATATTCGGTGAAGATAAAGGCCGGAGACCTGGCCCGTGAAACAGCGAAGATCGTGGGAGGGAACGGCGGCGGAAGGCCGGATTTTGCGCAGGCCGGCGGGAAGGATCCTTCGAAAATGGAAGAAGCTCTGAAAATGGCGAGGGAAATGATAGAGAAGGCTCTTAAATAATCCTTTTGAAAATCATGATAAAATTTTCCGCTGAAGCTATCGCCAGATATGCTATACATGCACAGGATACGGCAAGCATGGTATATCCTTCGTAGTCCGGGAAAAAAGCCCTTGCCCCGCAGAATACAGCTATCGCGGACATGCATAGAAAGCCGGATGCGGAGCCGAATTTCGTATAGATTATAGATTTATTCAAAAGGCAGTTCACTGAATAAGCTGCAAACGACAGCAGTACCATGACCGGGATTGATAAGGGCAGGGCCCCGGTAAAAAAAAAGAAAGAAAAAAGGGAAATTACCACTATAAAATCTGCGAGGCTGTCGAATATCCCCCCCGCTTTACTAACGGAATCGAGAAGCCTGGCGAAAAATCCATCAGCTATATCCGTTGTAATTATCACAATCACAATAACCAAAGCCGCCACATGCTTGTGATATGTTTCGAAGTATATGAAAAAAGGTATGAGAACAACCCTCAGACCGGTGATGGAATTCACCATGAAAAGCAGCAGAGCCCCTGTCCGGCCATTCCTGGATGCCATTAAGATTTATTTCAACGATTTTTCTATCTCATCCGCCAGTTTATTTAATTCGTCATTGTTATGGACGGCTTCCATGCTGCTGAATTTAGCGCTTCCGATAACCGAGGCGCCCTGCTTTTCAAGCTCAGAAGCGGTTTTCTCGACATCGCCTGAAGTATGAGCTCCGCGTGAAATAACAATAAAGCTCTTTACTCCATTCATGCCGGTATTTGTGATATATTTCTCAAGAGGCGGACGGATTGTGCTGTAATATGAGGGTGAAGCAAATCCTACAGCAGAAGCTTTTGTCAGATCAATCTTGAGGTCTTTATTAACGCAGTAGAGAACTGTTTTATATCCGTCTTTTTCGAGGCGTCCAGCTAATTTTGTGAGGATCGAGCTGATAAAGTGTGAACCGCCGGGATGATAAACAATAAATATCGGTTTATTGACGGTATCGCCGCCGATCGTTATTGCGGGCACATTCTTTTCCATGTCCGCGAATTCGCCTATCCATAGCTCTGTAATGACCGGAATGGATATCAATACAAGCACATAAAATATTAGGAGAAGCGCTGCGCCGGGAATGCCGGTTTTTCCGGTTTTATTATGAACATAAATTGCGGCCCAGTAAAATACGGCTGCAATAAGGGGGATAGCTTTGACGCCTGCTGGCATTATGTTTCCGATGCCGGTAACAAGGGTTGATATGAAACCGAGGAGCAATAGCACAGTAACCGTTATTTTTAACAGCATAAATTCCTCCCTATTTTAACATATTCTGAATTTCAAGAGCTGTCTTTTTAATCCGCTCATTCACTGCGCCGGGTTTTTCCATGCTGCCGAATTTAGCGCTTCCGATAATCGAACCGCCCTGTTTTTCGATCTCTCCGGCTGCTGCGGCAATTTCGCCCCTGTCATCCGGGCCGCCTGAAGTAAGTATAATAAAACTCCTGACACCTTTCAAATTATTTTTCCTGATGAAATTTATAACAGGCGGCCGTATCTTTCCTCCGTAGATCGGGGATGCGAAACCGACGGCTGCAGCTCCTTTCAAATCGATAGCAAGGTCTTTGTTCGCGCAGTATAGTATGGTTTTATAACCCGACTGGGACATCTGTCCTGCGAATCCGTTAATAATGTTAGTAAGAACAGGTGTTATTCCCGAGTGGTAAATTATATAGACGGTTTTATCCGCCGGTCCTTCACCGACCGTAACAGCAGGAATATGTTTTTCCATGTCGCCTATATCGCCCATCCAGACCATAATAGTTGTCGGGATCGTAAGGAATATAAGGAAATAAAAAATAATCAGGAGCAAAACGCCCGCGAATCCTGTTTTTCCGGAGAAATGGTGTATGGCAATCACTGCCCAGTAAACAAGCGCTGCAAGCAAGGGGATGATTTTAAAGGCAGGCGGCATTAATTTGCCGATTCCGGTAATAAACATGGATGCAGAGCAGGCAAACAGCAGCAAGGTTACTATTATATGGAAATACATCTTCGCCCTCCCGGTTATTTGTTCTTAAAATCGAATATATGTCCCAGGACTTTTTTACCCGCCCTGGCGAAATACATAAGATCCCCTAAATCCCTCATGCTGAGCAATTTCCTGGCCAGGAATTCAGGATTGAAAGACACGCTGTAAAGCCCCTGGACTAATTTCATGAGGTTTTCGCCGCCTATTGGGGATTTCATTACGGGACCGCGCATGTCGAACATGTCCCAGTCGTTTGTATTCAGCCAGCCGTTTTCTTTACATTCGTCGAAAAGCGGAGTTCCCGGATAAGGTATTACTATGGTAGCCTGCATTGTATAAGCATAATTTTTTATCAGAAGGTCCTTTCCCATTTTCAGAGTCCTCTCCGCGTCCTGCCCGGTTTCCCATGGATAGCCGAACATGATTGTGATATGAGGGTATAGCCCGGCCTTGCGGAGCATTTTTACGTTTGTAATCATTTCATCAATGGTTTCGCCCTTTTTAATCCTGTCGAGGGTCGCCTGGTTTCCCGATTCGATACCCACTAAAATCAGGCGGAAACCGGCCTTCTTCATAAGAACTGCGTCTTCCTTCGTTATCGAAGATCCGAGACGCATATTGCAGTCAATGCTTATTTTTTTGTTATAACCCCGGTTTATCATGCCTTCGCAGAATTCCCTGAGCCAGTCTCCGACAGGAAATGTGCCTGTATCGTCCATTATCTCTTTTACGGAATATTTTTCAACGAGCATGCCTATTTCGTCAAGAAGGTTCGAAGGTTTCCTTTTATTGAAACTCGGGAAAAGCGTTGTCCATGAACAGAAAGTGCACTGGTGGTACCAGCAGTCCCTGCCTGCCATAGTATAGGCGCCCGGAGTCTTTTTATAGTTTCCGTTATTGAAGGCGTAAAGTTCCCACCTCGTTAGGTCCCTGTCTATCATGGGAAGATCGTCAAGGCTGTATTTCCTTTCGAATCTGCCGCTGTTCAAAACCTCTCCCTTGCCGTTCTTCCAGTAAATCCCCGGTTCCGGCGGCGAATTTTTTGTTAAAAAATCTGCAAGCGACAGAAGGAGAAAATCATAATCTCCCCCTGTAATAATATAGTCGGTTTTTGAGTTTTCAAATGTTTCGAGGGGCATAGCGCTTACATGGTCGCCCATGAGTACTATCTTGAGATCGGGAAACTCCGCTTTCAAATCATTTATTATTTTCCAGTGTTTTTTAACAACAGGCGTCTTTGTTTCAAAAACGATAAGATCGGGCCCGTCCTTCCCTGTTATCCTGCTTCTCCATTGACCGTATGTTAAACCCTCGGCGATAGCGTCATCCCAGATTACATTGTAACCCCTGCTCTTCAGCAGCGTTGCAGCGCTTGCAGGAACTACCGGATATATGAAAGTAGGTTCGTTAAACCACTGGAACTGCCTGTTTTGAGTCAGAAGGGCTATGCCCTTTCCGCTGTCTAATGGGGGATAGGAAATCGATATTTTCATTAATTTACCTCTTAAGCCCGGTTGTAAAAATAAAACCCCGGAGGAAATTGAATCCGTATACAAGGTGGGTTAAAAATACGCCGGCCAATGTCCAGAATGTTTCAAGTATCCCCGGTTTTAACGCGAAAATTACATCGATAAGGAAATATACTGCCATTACAAGCCAGTAAACCAGGGCGGCCAGGGTGGAAAAGGGGGCGGTCAGGAAGCCTGCAACGGTGAATATAAGAAAGAATGATGGAACGAAATATTTTAATTTAAAGGATGTTTCCGGATATGTTTTTGCAAAATAACCCCTGTGGCGTGCATAATTGGCTACCTGCCTGAAATGGTTCGGGAAAAGGTCTCTTCTGTGGTGGTAGACAAGGATATCTGGAGAATATAGTATCCTGAAGCCTAATTTTTTTATCTCAAGGCATAATTTAGTGTCTTCTCCGGGGTAAAATGTTGAATCGAATCCGCCCGCTTTCTCGAAAATATCCTTCCTGACTAACAGGTTAACCGAGGGCAGATCGTATTCCTCTTGAACGGAGCCGACCGGAATATACCTTTTCCTCTCGTTAAAACTTGTCAGAAAAGATTCGAAGACATCTCCCGATAATTTTTTCCAGAATGGTTCCCCGGGGGGAGTTATCGCCGGTCCGCCGACAGCGGCAACATTTGTATCCTTGAATAAGGCTGCGGCGTTCGCGAGCCAGTCTGCCCGAGGGTATGCGTCGTCGTCGATAAAAGCGAGTATACTGCCCGATGCATGTTTTGCCCCCAGGTCCCTTTTTTCAGCCGGGCCGACTTTACCGCTTGGAATCACAAGTATCGGAAGGGTGTTTGACAATATTTCCTTCTCCTCGAAATCGGGGAGAATTATTATTTCGAAATTGCCGGAGGCAGCAAGCTTTTCGTAATGTTCTATGCTTTCGCGTATGTAATCATTAAATCCCGGCAAAGGAATTATAATTGAAATAAGCGGTGTATTACTCTTTTTCTTAGGCAAGCGGCACTCTCCGAATACAGGATGTTGGATTATTCTAACATAAAAAATATGATAAAACAATTAAAAAACCCCGCCCTTTTTAAAGGGGCGGGGTCGCCTGATTTTCACGGGCGTTGTTTTATGCGGCTTTTAATTCGATTTTTCTGGGTTTGATAGATTCGGATTTTTCGAGTTCGATCGTTAAAATTCCGTTGCTGTATTTTGCTTCTATCCTGTCCTTGTTAATCTTTCCGCCTATCGTGAAGTCCCTTCTGTAATCAAGGACACGGAATTCCGTTGAAACGGGCTCCCAATCCTTGTCGAAGTCGCTGACTTTTCCAAGAATGGACAGTTCTTCACCGTCGCAGCTGATTTCAATCCCTTCTTTTGAAGTTCCCGGCATGTCGAGTGCGAGGATGAATTTTTCCTTTGTCTCGAAAATATCCGCGGCCGGTATCCGGTATCTGTTCTCTGTCATATAGCCTCCCTTATGCTACTTTTACATTAATTTTTTTTGTAACCGATTCGGGGCTCTTCGGTATTGTCAGGCTCAGTACGCCGTTTTTATATTCGGCGTCTATTTTATCCTGGTCGATATGCTCAGGAAGCGCAATTGTGCGGCTGAAAGATCCTCTTGTCCTTTCAATCCTCCTGTACCCCTCGACTTCTTCCTCGTGATCCTCTCCCTTCGAACCTTTGATCGTAAGGTAGCTTCCTTCAATCTCGATATCGAGATTCTTTTCATCGACTCCCGGAAGATCGGCTTTCACCATGATTTTGTCGTCCTTTTCGAAAACATCAACCCTGGGGTTCCAGTCGTTTTCGAAATATTCGTCGTCGAAAAAATGCCTGAAAAGTTCCGAAAACGCATCGCCTCTGGGACGCAGTCCGGTTCCCGGTACATTCCTGTCTCTCTGCAGTATCTTCATACAAACCTCCTAAAAAAATAATTCATATATTATATATTGCATAAATGATGCCAGAATGTATGATCTTAACATATAGCATTGAATCATATAGAAATATAATTTAATATGGGGATAAACTTATACTCTGTTAAGGAGCCTTGGTGTGTCATTATGATACGATAATTCGAGATGTGTCTTATTGACCCGGTCTATTTAGGGACAGGCTTTTTCATGAGAAATGTAAATCCGACGACAAATCTCAGGAAGTATAGGCCGAACGTAAGAACGGGATGGGCTGCAAGCCTCTTCCATTTTCCCTTTTCCGTAAACACGCAGAAAAATCTGTACAATACCCCGAATTGTTTTATTATATCGGGGTCGTTCTTCCCCCACTTCTTAATATAAGTGGCAAAGCTTTGCGAGTAATAACCCTTTTTTGTCAGATATCTGCTTAAATCGAATTCAGATTCGTTATGAAAGATCACAGCGCCGTACCGGGACGGGTCGACTCCCCTATCCCTTATAAAACCGTACAATTCCCGGACCTTCAGACCGGCGTCTGCCCTGCTTTTAGAATCAACTTCGAGAAGCTGGATTTTACCTGCGGTTTTTATTTTTTTATCCATATCCCAGTCTTCAGGCCCGCTCATACTTTCATCGAAACCCCCGGCCGATACGAAAGCGCTTTTAAGGAAAAACCTGGCGCCGTCGATGCAAGTACCGTTATAAAAGCACCTTTCAAACCTTCTTACCCGGCTGAAATAAGACTTTCCAAGGACTATTTCGGGAATATGGAGAGCCGATACGGAATTATCCTTTTTCATCTCTTCCACGCATGCCTCAATCAGGTCCGGAGAAAGCAGCATATCGGCATCGATATACATGACATATTCTCCGGATGATTTATCTATCATTCCGAAGTTTCTCTGTGCGGAACGTTCCGGCCCTTTATCGAAAACTTTTCCGGTAAATTTCAGGGCTATTTCTTTTGTACTGTCCGAAGAAAGGTTATCCACGACAATTATCTCAATATCCTTGTAGGTCTGACCCTTTATGCTTTTTAAGCATGCCTCGATATTTTTTTCTTCGTTCTTTGTTGTGATTATCACTGAGACAAGATACATTGAAAACCCCGATAAATCGAATTAGGATTCTATTATAATCCGGCGTCCGCATGTAGTCTAATATTTTTGCGGTACGTTTGACTTTTAGAAGCAATCCGGGTAAGATTTTCTTTTATAAAAAAGGAGAAAGAAAATGGCGTCTATGAAAAAATACGTTTTACTTATTTTTATTGTCCTGTCCGCCCTGTTTTTTTACAGGTCATTTACCGGGGATGCAATCCAGGGAAATAAGCAGGTAAGCGACAGCCCCCTGGGGGTAGCCCGGCATTACTCGAGGATGATAGGCAATACTACTGGGAACTGGATCGATTATGAACAGATCGGCCATACGGCAGGAAACATCCAGATCAACATGTTCACACTTTATTCATATCTGCTGCCGGTCGGTATGGTGCTCGGAGCATCATATTTTACAGCGCTGCTTTTTTCATTAATTTTCGGCTACCTCTTCTTGAGCAAGCTTAAATTGGATCCGCTGTTAGCCGTTTTCGGGTCGGCCGCCTACGCCTTTTCTCCTTCGGTGCTGAGTTATATTTATGCCGGGCACGTACAGGTGGTTTGTTCCCTTTCTTACGTTCCTGCAATATTTTATTTCCTGGCGATGGCTTTCGATCCCGAAGAGAATAAGCTGGTAAAAACCCTTGTAATGTCGGCGCTTGGCGCGATTTTTCTCGGATTGATGTTTGCCGATGAGCCTCAGAGAGGGGTATATTTTCTGATTCTTAGCGCATGTTTTGTACTTTACAGGATTTATGTCAGGAATAAATTGAGCCCGAAAGCTCTCCTCGATATGGTAAAGGCCCTGATCATACCCGCGGTATTTATGCTCGTTATTATAAGCGGTTCGGCATTTCTGCTTCAGGCTTTAAACCAGAGGATCGCCCTTCAGAGTTCATCCGTTGAAAGCGCCCAGTCAGCTGATAATGCATGGAATTTCGCCGTCAGCTATTCGATGCATCCGCTCGAGCTTATCGACAGCCTTGCTTTCGGCCTTCATGGGCAAAGTTCTCTTGAACCGGATCAGTATTACTGGGGCAGCAAGGAATTTTCATCTTCCTGCGACTCCCTGGGATTTTTCATATTGATATTTGCCCTGATGGGAAGCATAGCATATTATAAAAAGAGCTCTCTTGTAAGATTTTTTGTTTTCGGGGGGGTAATCTCCCTTCTTTTATCTTTCGGAAGATTCTGGCCCGGGATGCCGTTTTTCTGGTTGTTTTACCATCTGCCGCTGATGTCGAATTTCAGGGATCCGATAAAGATCCTGTGCGTCAGCGCATTCTGCCTCTCCATGCTTTCGGCCTTCGGGCTTAAATATTTTATTGAAAATGCGGTTCAAAACATCAAATCAGAGGGAAAGTTCTCGATTATTGAGAAAGTTACCGCAATAGCACTTTGTGCCGGAGTTATTGCGCTGGTAATAGTTATGGCCGCATCGGGGGATATCGCTCTCGGGTTCAACCTCGAGCAGAAATACGCCGGTATGGGCCAGACGATAACAGGCAACATAATCATGTCTCTCGTTCGCATGGATATATTTATCGCACTGACATTAGCGATTGCAGTTGCTTCCTCAAGGATGAAAAAATTTACCGGCCTGGCGGACGGGGCTTTGATCTCCGCTGCCTTTTTTATATTGCTGATAATCGATCTCTGGTCAATAGATCTTTACTATGTCGATAAATCCTATATAAAGATGAAAGATTTTTACGGACAGGACAATTCTGTCGCGTTCCTGAGGGACGCGGGTAAAAAGGAGCAATTCCGAGTAATAACTTCACTGATGCTGCCGGGTAAAAACGGAACCGGAAATCTTCTGATAACATCGCGTGCAAACAGGGAGCAATACCTGACTTTCTGGTTCTCCTTCTACGATATCGCTCCGATGGAAGTTGTCGCCTCTTCCGCCAAAGACCAGGAGCTCGAAAATTTTTTCAACAGCATGTTTGAAAGAAGCCGGCAAAGGCAGATCTCGAACGTCGGCGATCTTCTGAATATGAATCTTCCCCTGCTCAGGATCACCGGGGTAAAATACCTTGTGACTGACGGGTATTTATATCTTGATGGAGGATTCAGGAAAGGAGCCGTTCTGGCTGGAAGCCTTACCAACAGCACTAATTTTTCTTTTTCGTCGCTGGGCGCCAGTTATGACGGTTCACAGGGTGCGCTGTTCGAACTGACAAATTATGTCCCGAGATTGTCGTTTTTTGACAGTTTTGTAACCGTGGCCAATAATGGGGAAGCTCTTAAATACCTGTCTGACCCTGGTTTCAATTATCTCGGCGGGCTTGTTGTCAATGCGCCTGTTTCCGGCCGGGGAGACGGGACTAAAGGTTTATTTAAAAAACAGACGGTCACATCTTACAGGGACTGGGATATCAAGGCCGATGTGGAAGCCCCTCCCGCAGGAGGAGTTCTGCTATATAATATGAGGTTTGCCCCGGGCTGGAAAGCATTCATAGACGGAAAAGGCGTACCCGTGTACAGGGCTGATTATATATTGATGGCGGTATTTGTCGACGGCGGAAGCCATAAAGTTGAATTCAGGTACGATCCCGATAGAGCGACCTTCTATATTTCATTTATTACCGTAATTTCAGGATTTTTATTCGCCATAGTTTACGGGATTTTCCTCCTGTTTTCTAAAAAGGGGAAAAATTCGATGGACAGGAATGCATAAAGTTAAGTATCTTTGACATAGGATCAGGCGGCGCTTGAGTTTGTAGAATTAGGGGATAAAAAAATCACGATGTTTGATAAAATTGTTATTAAAGGTGCGAAAGAACATAATTTAAAGAACATGTCGCTGGAGATACCGAGGAATAAACTTGTAGTTTTTACGGGTGTTTCCGGGAGCGGCAAATCCTCGCTTGTTTTCGACACAATTTATGCGGAAGGCGAAAGACGATACCTGGAATCGCTTTCAACATATGCCAGGCAGTTCCTCGGCGAAATGAAAAAGCCGGATGTCGAATACATCGGCGGCCTTTCCCCGGCGATATCTATCCAGCAGCAGAGCGTCCATTCCAACCCCAGGTCCATCGTCGGGACCGTCACGGAAATTTACGATTATTTCAGGCTGCTATGGGGCACTGTAGGCACCCCTGTCTGTCCGGTCTGCGGAAGGGTTTTAACATCGGCGACAAGCGATGAGATCGTAGATTCCATAATGAAAATCACTTCCGGGACAAAGTTTATGATCATGGCCCCCGTTGTGAAGGGGAAAAAGGGGACGCATTCTGATGAACTGGAGGAATTGAGAAAAGAAGGTTTTGCCAGAGTAAGGATCAACGGAACAATCACTGAGCTGGACACAGAAATCAAACTTGATAAAAATAAAAAGCATGACATCGACATAGTGATCACAAGGCTTTCTATCGACGAAAAATACCGGACCCAGATAACAGATTCGGTGGAAACCGCTCTTCATTACGGGGACGGGCTGATGAACCTCACCTTCATTGACATAAAAGAGGAAAAAATATACTCCGAAAAGTATTACTGCCCTGAGCATAATATTAGTTTCAGCGAAATATCCCCGAGGATGTTTTCATTCAATGCCCCGTATGGGGCATGCCCGGAATGCAGCGGACTTGGCGAAAAACTCGAGTTCGATGAGGAACTGCTTGTTGATTTCGATTTAAGCATCAATGACGGAGCTCTCAAAAGCCACCCGCCAAGCCAGGGGCACTGGCTGAGTTTCCTCAGGGCCCTGGCTGATAAACATGGATTTTCCCTTGACGTACCGTATAAAGAGCTTTCTAAAAATATCAGAAACCTGATCATGAACGGTGATTCAGATAAAGTTGAAATACATTACACAAGCGACAGGTTCGATTTCAAGACTATGTCGCAGTACGAGGGCGTGATACCTAATCTTAAAAGGCGCTATTTTGACACACAGTCTCCCGATATGAGGGAATGGCTCGAACAGTACATGGAAGCCGTGAGATGTCCTGTCTGCAGCGGGGAAAGGCTTAAAAAGGAAAGCCTCTCGGTTCTTGTTTCGGGGAAAAATATTATGGATGTCACGAAAATGAATGTGGCGGCGTCATTTGAATTTATTACAGGCCTGGGCAGCGTCCTTGGTAAAAGCGAGATGATAATCGCGGAACGCGTTATCAAGGAAATAGAAAAGAGGCTCCAGTTTATAATCGATGTCGGCCTCGATTATATAACCCTCGACAGGAAGGTCAGCACGATCTCGGGCGGTGAATTCCAGCGGATAAGGCTTGCATCGCAGATCGGCTCGGGCCTGATGGGTGTTCTTTATGTTCTCGACGAGCCGACAATAGGCCTCCATGCCAGGGATACGGACCGCCTGATTTTAAGCCTCGAAAAGCTAAGGGACGCGGGAAATACTGTCCTGGTAGTGGAGCATGACGAGGAAACTATCTCCAGGGCGGACTGGGTTGTCGATATCGGTCCGGGTGCAGGCATTTACGGGGGTAAGCTTGTAGCTGAAGGGACATTCGAACAGATCCGGAAGAATAAAAATTCTCTCACCGGACGGTATCTTTCAGGGGATTTATTTGTAGCCATACCGGAAAAAAGGAGAAAGGGAAGCGGCAAGTTTATCAGCATTTGCGGGGCCGGGGAACATAACCTTAAAAATATCGACGTAGATTTTCCGCTCGGAAAGTTTACAGCAGTCACCGGGGTCAGCGGGTCGGGAAAATCCACCCTTGTCAACGATATTCTTTTCATGGCTCTTGCCAAATGCGTTAACAGATCCCAGCGGTGCGTTCCCGGAAAACATAAAGAGATCAGAGGTGCGGAAAATATCGATAAGATAATCGATATAGACCAGAGCCCGATAGGCAGGACTCCCAGATCAAACCCCGCGACTTACACCGGCGTTTTTACGGAGATAAGGGACCTCTTTACCGGGCTTCCTGAAGCCAAGGCGAGGGGATACAAGGCAGGAAGGTTCAGTTTCAATGTCAAGGGAGGGCGTTGCGAGGCATGCCAGGGAGACGGTTTGATACAGGTGGAAATGCATTTTCTTCCCGATGTCTACCTGACATGCGATGTATGCGGAGGTAAAAGATACAACAGGGAAACCCTGCAGATAAAGTACAAGGGAAAATCGATAGCCGACATACTTGAATTGACAATCGATGAAGCGCTAATATTTTTCGAACATATCCCATCTATTAGCAGAAAGCTCTCAGTCCTGCAAAACGTCGGCCTCGGTTATATCCATCTCGGTCAGGCGGCGACTACACTATCAGGCGGAGAAGCTCAGAGGATCAAGCTTGCAAAGGAACTCTCGAGGGCCGGGACTGGAAAAACCCTCTATATTCTCGACGAACCCACGGTAGGCCTCCATTTCGACGATGTAAAAAAACTTATAAGCGTCCTGCAGTCCCTTGTCGACAAGGGAAACTCTGTGATCGCGATCGAACATAATATGGATGTGATAAAAGTCGCAGACTGGGTGATTGACCTCGGACCTGAAGGCGGTGAAAAGGGCGGGCAGATAGTATTCGAGGGAAAGCCTGAAGATCTGCTGAAGGAAAATAAATCCTACACCGGCATATTCCTTAAAAAATATCTGCAGGAAATAAAGACTCCCGATTAGCTGAAATCTTAATGATTATATTTTAAAAAAACAGTGGATTTTTAACAGGAGATAAAATATAATATTCGGAATCGAAGAGGGGAGTTTTGTTGATGAGGGGTGGGGCGGTCAGCAGCCGTGATACGTATTATACGTTTTCTTTTTCTCCTTTTATGCTGACACTGTTTAAAGAAGATATAATCAGGCTCATCGAAATAGCGGGATCTTCAGGCCGCTGCGCATCATTCCAGATCGGCGGTTATTCTCTCGAAAATGAAATCAAAAATCCGGCCGACCTTGACAGCCTCGTTAAAAACGATGATTTTAAACGGAAGGAATACCATTCTTTTTATTTCATTATCCAGGACCCGGAAGGCCTCAAAGACAAACCTTACCTGATTCTTGATATATCCCCTTCAAGCTGCAGTCTTTATTTATCAGACTCAAATGATGCCGGCCTTAATAAAATATACGGTGAAATAAAAAGCATTATAGAACAAAGGAACAATTTCAGGATTTTCAGGAAAAGGTTTATTAATTTCATTGTTCTATTCTGCGACTTATTTTTGATCTTTTATATGTTTTTTCTTAAAGATCTGATGGAAAAAATTGTTAACAGGCAGATTCCGGACACAATTCCCCTGTTGACCCTTCTTTTAATAAATATTATATATTTAATCCCGCATGGGAAAAATAAATTCTATCTCTTCGAAAAAAAAGAGGTGAATTATTTATTCAAAAACAGGGAAAACCTGTTTCTAATAGGAGTTCTATTGGTGATTGGAATATTGATTGTCATATCGGCGGTAAATCTGATGAAAATTTAGCTAAAATGCAGCTGACGGTTTAATCGGGAGGGGATAGATGGAACAGCTTGTCAAGGATCTTGTCCAGAGTAAAAAATCCAATAATCAAAGCGCCTTCGTGAAAAAGAGGGATGGAAGGATTACCGACTTCGACGTATCAAAAATCGCAACTGCCGTGAGCAAGGCGTTCGAAGCCACAGGAGAAGGAAATTACAACCAGGCATGGGAAATTACAGCCATGGTGATCAGCAAGCTTGACGACAAGGTTGTCGAAATCGAACATATCCAGGATATGGTCGAGGACACCCTAATGAATATGGGATTCAGAAAGACGGCTAAATCATATATACTTTACCGTGCAAAAAGGAGCGAACTCAGGAATATTACAAAAACCCTTAACGAAAGCCTAAACATGATCGAGGATTATGTGCAGCTCAGGGACTGGAGGGTTAATGAAAACTCGAATATGAGCTATTCACTGCAGGGCCTTAATTCGCATGTTTCTTCGACTATAACTGCAAATTACTGGCTGACAAAGATATACACTCCCGATATCGGAGAGGCTCACAGGAACGGCGCTATTCATATCCATGATCTCGGTTCGCTTTCAGCGTATTGCGTCGGATGGGATCTTGAGCAGCTCCTGATCCAGGGTTTCGGAGGGGTCGTCGGCAAGGTTGAGAGTAAGCCGGCGAAGCATTTCAGGGCAGCCCTCGGCCAGATCGTAAATTTTTTCTATACTCTCCAGGGAGAAGCGGCGGGCGCGCAGGCTTTTTCGAATATAGACACCCTTCTTGCTCCTCTTATAAGGTATGACGGGTTGAAACAGTCTGAGGTGAAGCAGGCTATACAGGAATTCGTATTCAATCTTAATGTTCCGACAAGGACCGGCTTCCAGACGCCTTTTACGAATCTCACCTTCGATCTGATCTGTCCTTCCTATTTGAAAGATAAAGGGGTTATAGTAGGCGGCGAGATCAAGGATGAGACATATTCGGAATTCAAGCTGGAAATGGACTGGATCAACCAGGCTTTTGCTGAGGTAATTCTTGAAGGAGATGCAAAAAACAGGCCTTTCACCTTCCCCATACCCACTTACAATATTACAAAAACTTTCGACTGGGAAAATCCGGCATACAGGAAGATATGGGAAATGACAGCGAAATACGGTACGCCCTATTTCAGCAATTTTATCAATTCGGATATGAATGAAGAAGACACGAGGAGCATGTGCTGCAGGCTCAAGCTCGATAACCGTGAAGTCAGGGCCCAGCTTGACAGGATGAGCATAAAAAAGGGCGAAGAAAACATTCAGGGAAAGCGGGGCGGGCTGTTTGCCGCCAATCCTATGACCGGTTCCATCGGGGTGGTTACCATTAACCTTCCCAGGATTTCATATTGGGTAAAAACCGAAGAGGAATTTTTTGAGGCTTTCAGGCAGATGATGGTTGTCTCTAAAAATTCCCTTGAAATGAAAAGGAAAATGATAGAGGACCTTACCGACAGGGGCCTTTACCCGTATACCCGGATTTACCTGCAGGATATTAAAAAAAGAAGCGGAAAATACTGGACCAATCATTTTTCAACAATAGGGATAATAGGCATGAATGAGGCGGTTATGAACTTTCTTAAAAAGCCTTATCATACCAATGAAAGCAGGGATTTTGCATTAAGGCTGCTTGATTTTGCCATCGAGGTGCTCGAGGAATTCAAGCGGGAGACAGGCAACCTTTATAACTTGGAGGCTTCACCCGCTGAAGGCGCCAGTTTCCGCCTTGCGAAAGCCGACAAGAAGTTCTATCCTGAAATATTATCTTCCGGGACGCAGGAAGCTCCCTATTACACGAATTCAGTCCACCTGCCCGTAAACGCGACAGATGATATTTTTGAGCTGCTCGATCACCAGGACCCTCTGCAGGCAAAGTTTACAGGAGGCACTGTTATTCATATCTTCCTGGGTGAAAAAGTTGAAGATCCGGATGCCATAGCCAATATTGTTAAAACCGTGGCAAGCAGGTACCGCCTGCCCTATTTCTCAATCACGCCGACTTTTTCGATTTGCCCGGTCCATGGCTATCTTTCGGGGGAAAAGTGGGTATGCCCGCTGCCCCATACAGAAGAAGACCTGAATAAATACGGAAGATACATATAGATTTCGAGATAAATATGGGAGTAAAATTATGAAAAACGAAGAAAATAAAAAGCTGGTTATACCGACAGAGGTATATTCCAGGATCGTAGGGTATTACAGGCCGGTGCAGCACTGGAATATCGGCAAGCAGCAGGAATTCTCGGAAAGAAATACCTATGACGAAAAGCTTCTCTGCAAATAATGTTCCGTGGAATCCAGAAAGTATCGCTTATCGATTATCCCGGCCGTATCGCATCGACGTTTTTTACGGCAGGTTGCAATTTTAACTGTCCATGGTGCCATAACCGGAAACTTGTTTTTCCTGATTTATATGCGCAGATTCCGGAAATCACTGAGGATGATGCTTTTAATTACCTGCTGTCAAGGAAGGGCCTTATCCAGGGGGTATGCGTAACGGGCGGAGAACCGTCTCTCTGGGGAGAAAGGCTTGAGCTGTTTTTTAAACGGTGCAAGGAAAACGGATTTCTGACGAAACTCGATACAAACGGATATCTTCCCGGGGCCTTGAAGGGCTATCTTGACTCGAACTTTCTCGATTTTGTAGCAATGGATATAAAAAACACCTTCGGGAAATATGCCCGTACGGCAGGGCTGGATTCGATAGACACCGGCAAAATTAATGAATCGATCGATCTGATCAAACGAAGCGGCATCTCTCACCAGTTCAGGACAACTGTCGTTCCCGGCCTTGTGGACAGGGAGGAAATGGAAGCCCTGTCACTGGAAATCGGCGAAAAGATCGTGTTCCAGGAGTACCGGGCAGCAACAAGTAACGAGTAACGAGTAACAGGTAACAGGGCTCGAGTATATACTCTGCGTAATCTGCGGTTCCAGTTTTTTTACCTGAACTTTAACTGCGATTGAACGAGATAGTGTTTCAAGGCGTCTTTGAGTTCTTTGTCGTCGATTTTCGATACCGATTTCTCTATCTGGGCCATTGTTTCAGGGTCGATCTTTCCCCTGCCCCCGGGCTTAACAGGTCCGGGCCCCTTTGGTACCTCGCCGTTAAGGAACCTGATTGAATTGAAAGCCCCTGCCAGCTCTTTATCGCTGAAAAATAGTTTAACTTTATCCCTGATCTCATCCCTGTACAGCGTAAATTCCTGGATCCACGAAGGGTCATCCACATACACGTTTAACACCTTGTTGTAAACGCCCGAGGGCGACGAGTGGGCGGCCATAGCTTCGCCTACTATTATATGCCAGCTCTTCCTGAGAAGCGCGGTGAAATAATTGGTCGTGTGCAGGGATCCGCTTAAAATGCTGTTCAATCCGCTGTTCAGCCATGTAAACTTGTATTTTTTAAACATACATTATTATATTCATTAAAATGCGAAAAGGAAATCTTTCCTTATTCAGGCGATGTTGCTATCAAGACGTTTTCCGATTATAATATACCCCCTGATTACTGATTACTGATTACTCGTTACTTGTGAGGTAACTATGTGGGATATAATAGAAAAAGAAATATTGCCATTTGTCGATAAACCGGCCCGTTATATCGGCGGGGAACGGAATACAATTGTAAAGGATCACAAGGGCAAAACATCCATCGCCCTTATTTACCCGGATGTTTATGAAATTGGTATTTCAAATGTTGGGCTCAAGATCCTGTACAATATCCTGAACGCCGATAAAAATATCGTATGCGAGCGGTGCTACTCTCCATGGATGGACATGGAAAAATATTTAAGGGAAAAGAAGATTGATCTTTACTCTCTTGAATCAAAAACTCCGCTTAAAGAGTTCGATATTCTCGGATTCAGCTTTCAGTATGAACTGCTTTATACTAATTTCCTTAATATTCTCGATATGTCCGGCATACCTTTATATTCAAAGGACAGGGCTTCCGGAGATTATCCGGTTATCATAGGGGGAGGCCCGGTTTCAGGAAATCTTGAACCGGCGGCGCATTTTCTCGATGCGGTTTGTATCGGGGACGGCGAGAGCAGGATAGTTGAAATGACAAGGACAGTGGGCAGGTGCAGGAAAGAGGGGGCCGGAAGGGATGAAGTGCTGCTGGAGCTTGCTAAGATAGAAGGCGTATATGTGCCCGCGCTGTATAGTGAAAAAGAGGAAAAGGGCGGCTACGTCATTCCCGTAGGAAATAAAGTAAAAAGATACAGCGAACCCGACCTTGATAAAATTTCATATGTTACCGCCCAGATCCTGCCGCATATCCAGGCTGTGCAGGACAGGGGTGTTCTTGAAGTGGCAAGAGGCTGCGGCAGGAGCTGCAGGTTTTGCCAGGCAGGTGTTTATTACAGGCCTCCCAGGGAAAGGTCGGTAAAACAGCTGATGAAGCTTTCAAGGGAAATTATAAAAAATACAGGCTACAGGGAAATTTCACTCGTTTCGCTTTCTATAAGCGATTACTCTGAATTGACAGGGCTGATCGGGGCTATGGACAGGCAGATGGCTCCGCATGGGGTTTCATTTTCTCTTCCAAGTCTCAGAATAGACTCATTTTCTCTCGAATTAGCTCAGAAAGTTAAAGAGATCAGGAAAAGCGGGCTTACTTTCGCGGTGGAAGGAGGAACGCAGAAATTGAGGGATTCTATAAACAAAAATGTCACAGAAGAAGAACTCGTCAAGGTTACAAGAATTGCCAAAGATTTAGGATGGAAAGGCGTTAAACTTTATTTCATGATAGGGCTTTGTTCGCTGACTAAAGGGGATGAGATCAGGGAAATTGAAGATCTTGTGATGAGGCTTGACTCGGCAGTCAGGGGAATGCAGATGACCATCTCCGTTGCCTTATTCATACCCAGGCCGCAGACTCCTTTTCAATGGAACGCTCAGATGGCTTCGGGCGATGCCCTTGAGGATTTTAACGATATGATAAGGTATTTTAAGAAAAAGAAAAATATAAATATCCGTTTTAACGATCCTGAAATGGGCGAGCTTGAAGGAATTCTCTGCAAGGGAGACAGGAGGCTGTCGAAAGTTATTGAGAACGCGTTCAGGAAGGGGGCGAGGTTCGACGGATGGGGAGATAAATTCAACCGGGGAATCTGGAATTCCGCCTTCAGGGAAGAGGGTATAGACCCTTCTTTTTACCTGAAGGAGAAGGAAAAAGACATGGTCTTACCCTGGGATTATATCAACCCGGGTGTTACGAAAAAATACCTGCTCAAGGAAAATGAGAAAGCTTTGCAGGGAAGCTCAACGGGCACATGCTCCGATAAATGCGCCAATTACTGCGGGAATTGCGATTTTAAAAAAAACAAACCTGTGTTTGCGGCAAAAACTTTCCAGGGGGAAATTAAACCGGATAAAAAATTTTTAAGCAGGATCAGGCTTGATGGCATTCCCGGATTTGTATGCAGAATATTGTACTCGAAGACTGGCAACATGAAATATATAGGGCCTATCGATCTTGAGGAAGTTTTTGAAAGGGCCTTTGTCCGTGCGAATATCCCGGTGGTTTATACAAGGGGGTTCAATCCCCATATAAGGATTGAAATGGGCTGGGCTCTTCCCGTCGGGCTTTCAAGCCTTTATGAGATAGCGGAGATTGAGCTTTCATCGAAAATCCCGGATAAGAAGTTTGAAAATATTCTTAACGGGGAATTGCCCCTTGGGCTCAGGGTTATCAAAAGTAAAATAAATAAAATGCCCTGCCAGAAATTCACAAAGATCTGCCGGGAGCATATAGTTGTATTTTCCTTCAACCTTAAAGCAGACAAAAAAGATCTATTGAAAAAAGCGGAAGGTATGGGCGAATATATGAAGGAAGGTATGAAAGAAGAAAAAATGATAAATTTAAAAGAATTTTTTAAAAGCATCGAATTTTCTGATTCGAGAGTTTATATCGCCTTCATTCAAAGACAGGGCGGAGCACGTATTAAGGATTTTATCAATTATTTTACAGGATACGACGCCAGAATGGCTATGACGCTGGATCTTCTTGTCGAGAAAAGAATTATCATTTCAGGCGAGGGTGAAAAAGGGCTCTTTGATATCAAGACTCCCCGGGATTAAAAAAATATTTCAAGATTTCATAGGAATTTTGCCGATTTAGTTGTATATATTATATCAAAAGGATAAATATAATAAATACTGGAAAAAATAAGAAGCGATAGATCAAAGCTAATCAAAAGACATTGTAACATTTCAACCGGTTTTCTTTTTCAAGCATTTGCGGAGCTTTTGTTGATTGCTATTAACCATCCAGTATTTTGAAAATGGAGAAAAGGCATTGATACCGCCGGAAGTCATAGGAAATATCCTGGACCGGGTTTCTATAATCGAGGTAATCGGCAAATATACTGAGATAAAGAAAAGCGGGAGGAATTACCTGGCGTTATGCCCTTTCCATCAGGAAAAAACCCCGTCGTTTTCAATCAGCGAGGAGAAAAGGCTTTATCATTGTTTCGGATGCGGAGCTTCCGGCAACACTTTGCATTTTCTCATGGAGTACAGGAAACTCGGGTTTATTGAAGCCCTGCAGGAACTTGCTAAAATGGCAGCAATCGATCTTTCCTCATATTCGGATGAAAAAGACTACAGGGCTGCCGGTGAAAAAGACATACTGCTTAAAATAAATAAAGAGTCCATGCTGCATTTTCACAAATCGCTGATGGAATCGCCCGAAGCAAAGGGCGCCAGGGATTATTTAAACAAAAGGAAACTTACGGAAGAAACTATAAAAGAATTTCGAATCGGTTTCGGCGGGAGCAGCTGGAACAGCCTGGCAGCCTTTTTAAAGGGAAAAGGCTATGGCGATGAATTGATAATTAAATCCGGAGTGGCATGCCAGGGGAACGACGGGCTTTTTGACAGGTTCAAGGGCAGGGTAATTTTTCCGATTTTCGACAGGGATGGAAATACCGTCGGTTTCGGAGGCAGGATCCTTTCAGACGACAAGAGCCAGGCCAAATACCTCAACAGTCCGGAAAGTCCGGTTTTTCACAAGGGCGGTCTTCTTTTTGCCCTTAATTTCGCAAGGGATGAAATAATTAAGAAGAAAGAGGCTCTTATTGTCGAAGGGTACATGGACGTAATAGCATTGCACCAGCATGGTATCAGGAACGCCGTAGCGCCTCTCGGCACGGCCCTTACTGAAAACCAGCTGACGATTTTAAAAAGGTATGCAGACGGAGTCGTTTTCGTTTTCGACGGAGATGATGCGGGGATTACAGCCGCCAACAGGGCTCTCGATGTTGCCGGAGACAGCCAGCTCAGTCAGACGGTTGTGATTTTACCGGGCAAGCAGGATCCCTATGATTATGCAATGGAGAAAGGCAGGGATGCTTTTTTAAAATACACCGGTTCTAAAAGGCTTTTGCCGATTGATTTCAAGATAAGGTATTTCGCAAGGAAAATCGACGCCCGGAAGAACAAGGTGAAATTTGTTTTATCGATTTTTCCTTATATTAAAAGGGTCAAAAGCTCGATTACAAGAGAGGAATATTTAAAAAAAACAGGCGAATTCATAAATGAAAATTATTCTATAATATTATCCGAGTACCAGAATTTCATGAGAAGCGATAAAAACACAGGATCTGTGCTGAATAACTCCTCTCTAAAAACCCCGGCAGACAGTCTCGAAGCGGAATTGGTCGGAATGCTGCTGATTAAACCGGAAACGGTCAGCGAACTGTCTGAAATTTTAAAGGATAATATGTTTTCTAACAGCGAAGCCAAAAGGGTTTTTTCAAGCATAAGGGATTACCCGGACGGTGCTGTCAACACCGGAGAATTGATAGCGTCGCTCGAGAAAGGCGAGATTTTTAACAGAGTTTCGCAATATGCGCAGGCGGAGTTCAACTCTGCCGCGTTAAAGGAAACAGCATACAGGTTAAAAGCACATTATTTGAACAGGGAGATATCGAATTTATCCAGGATAATAGCTAAATTCCAGGGTGAATCGAAATTATCAGAGGTTCAGAAATATAACAAAATGCAGGAAGACCTTAAGATGGAAAGTTTTGCTGTAAATGAAAAAATAGAGGACTGCGCCAGGGAAAAGGAACTTTCTGAATAAAAATCAATCACAGGAGGATGACGTAATGTTCGATGACTTGCTGGAAAATGAAGATGTAAACAAGTTGATAAAATTCGGAAAAGAAAAAGGGATGCTGACTTACGACGAGATTTTAGACCGTCTGCCGGAATCCGTAATCTCTTCACCCGAGGGTATCGACAATGTTCTTCGCCTGCTTGAAGAAAACGAAGTCAATATCGCTGATGCCTTTCTCGAGGAATTTGATGAATTTATCGAGGATTCATATGATGATATCGATTCAATTATTATAGAAAGCGAGGATGAACAATCGGACAATCCCCTGCGGATATATCTTAAGAAGATCGGAAAAATACCTCTTCTTGCACAGCCGCAGGAAATTGAAATAGCCAAGAAGATCGAGGAAGGACAGCTCAAGATCAACAGTTCCGTTTATAACGCCGGTTTTCTTGTTCCTGAAATCAACAGGATAATCGAGGATATCCTGAAGGGAAAGGGCAAGCTTTATAATTTCTTCAACCTTCCGAAAATTTATAATATTACAGCTAAAGAAAGAAAGGAAAGGATGAAGGTTATCGCCAAGGTTGCGTCTTATCTAAAAGAATTCTATAACGAAATGGAAAAAATCGATAAAGAGTGGGAGAACACAAACGAAGCGAAAAGGGCGGAATTAAAAGAAGACATCCGGATCATCAGGAAGAAATTCGTCGATGATATCAAAACAATAGATATTAATCAGAAGATACTTCTCAATGCGGCTGAAAAACTTATATTTGTGGCTGAAGAGATGGAAAGGTATGTCGATTATTTCAAGAAAGTGGAAGAGGTAAATAATATCGCTATCGGAGATCTTTACAAGCTTCAGAAACAGAACCCCACAAGCGATTCGATAAAGAGCCTTATAACGAGCATCGAGGAAAAGGAAGAAAAGATCAATGAAATAGAGACATCCTACAAGGTTTCGACAGACGAACTTGTCCACTGGTCGCATGAAATAAAAGAAGGCAAGAATATTGTCGAAGAGAGGAAGAAGGAGCTTGTCCAGGCTAATTTAAGATTGGTAGTAAGTATAGGCAAAAGGTATATAAACAGGGGCGTCCATCTTTTCGATCTGATCCAGGAAGGCAATATCGGCCTCATCAGAGCAGTTGAAAAATTTGAATACAGGAAGGGTTATAAATTTTCAACATATGCCACATGGTGGATCAGGCAGGCTATAACGCGTTCGATATCCGAACAGTCGAGGACGATCAGGGTTCCCATTCATATGATAGAACAGATAAACAAGGTTAAAAAAGCGGAAATGGATCTGACTCAAGATCTTGGCAGGCTTCCTTCAGTCGAGGAAATATCCACCAGGGTCGGCTGGGGGATCTCCAAGGTCAAGAATATTAAAAGTGTAGCAAACGACCCTGTTTCCCTTGAAACACCTGTCGGCAGGGACGAGGATTCCGCACTGGGAGATTTCATTGAAGACATCAAGGCAGCAAGTCCGCTTAATTCGACCATGAATAATATGCTCAGGGAAAAGTTAGGCGAAATCATAGATCAGCTTCCTCTGAGGGAGCAGAAAGTCCTGAGGATGCGGTTCGGCCTTGAAGACGGCTATTCTCATACACTTGAAGAAGTAGGTTATCTCTTCCAGGTGACAAGGGAAAGGATCCGCCAGATAGAAGCCAAGGCCCTGAGAAAGCTCAGAAATCCGAAACGTGTCAAAGAATTGATGGATTTCATCGATTAATTTAAAATAACCGGATGTAAATCCGTTAACAGGAGAGGTGGATGGAAGTAAAACCCTTGAAAAAGCTGAAACTTTTCGGGTTTAATAATCTTACTAAAACCCTTAGTTTTAATATGTATGATATATGTTATGCAAAGACCTCGGAACACAGGCATGCTTATATCGAGTATATAGATGAAGAGTACAATGCGGAGAGGCTTACCCATATTTTAAGCGATGTCGTCAAGATCATTGGTGCAAGAATACTCAATATTGCCAAACAGGACTTCGACCCGCAGGGTTCCAGTGTGACAATTTTAATTTCCGACAAGTCGGAGGTACCCGAAGACTTTACCGCTCCCGAAGTGCCGGGTCCTGTCCCGAATGCTGTTGTCGGGCACCTGGATAAGAGCCATATCACGGTTCATACTTTTCCGGAAAGCCATCCTGACAACGGGATAAGCACTTTCAGGGCAGATATAGATGTGGCCACATGCGGCCTTATTTCTCCGTTAAAAGCATTGAACTACCTGATCCACAGTTTTAACCCGGATATTATGATGCTCGACTACCGCGTCCGCGGTTTTACAAGAGATGTCGACGGGAAGAAATTTTTCATAGACCACAAGATAAATTCGATCCAGAATTTTATATCTGAAGAATCCCTGGACAGTTTTCATGCTGTTGATGTAAACGTATATCAGGAAAGCATTTTTCATACGAAGCTGATACTAAAGGAATTCGACCTCGATAATTATTTGTTCGGGACCGGAAAAAAGGACCTGCAGCCGGGAGAAAAGAAAAAGATCAAACAGCGTCTTAAAAAAGAGATGGCTGAAATATTCTATGGAAGAAATATTCCAAAGGTCCCGAAACTCAAGCTCAATAACCATGGCGAAGACGGCGACGACGAGAATCATTACTAACGCAGCTACCCCCCCCCGACGAAACTCAGTATTTCGAGCTTATCCCCTTCTTTCAATAATGTTTCTTTCCATGATTCCCTGCTCAGAATTTTTCCGTTATGTTCAATGGCGACTTGAGAAGGTTCGATCTTTCTATCGCGGGTTAAGAGGTCTAAAATACTGAGCTTTTCGGATATCAGGGCTCTTTCTCCGTTGATAGTCAGTTTTATCATGTCATTCCTCAAAAAGCCATGTTGAAAGGTATCTTTCACCCGTATCGCATGCGAATGTTACTATCGTTTTGCCCCTGTTCTCCTCTTTTTTCGCGATTTCAATCGCGGCCCAGACATTCGCCCCCGATGAGATCCCCATGAAGATGCCCTCTTTTTTAGCGATAAACCTGGACGTCTGCCCCGCGTCTTCATGTTTTACCTGGATGATCTCGTCGATAAGACCGGTTTTTAAGACTCCCGGAACAAATCCCGCTCCTATGCCCTGGATTTTATGAGGGCCCGGTTTTCCTCCTGAAAGGACGGGTGAATCGAAAGGTTCGACCGCTATTGTCTTAAGCTTCGGATTCCTGTTTTTTAAAACTTCAGATACGCCTGTCAGCGTGCCCCCTGTTCCAACAGCCGATATGATAATATCAACTTTGCCGCCTGTGTCCTTCCATATTTCTTCAGCAGTGGTTTTCCTGTGAATTTCCGGATTGGCGGGGTTTTCAAACTGCTGGGGCATAAATGAGTCAGGGTTTTCTTTCACAAGGTCGTTTGCCTTCTGGATCGCGCCTTTCATTCCTTCGGGTCCGGGAGTAAGCACAACCTCAGCCCCCAATGCCTTTAAGAGCTTTCTCCTTTCCAGGCTCATGGTTTCAGGCATCGTGAGTATGAGCCTGTAACCGCGGGACGCGCAGACGAAGGCTAACGCAATTCCAGTGTTGCCGCTGGTCGGCTCTATGATTAAAGTTTCAGGCTTGATCAGTCCGGCTTTTTCGCCGCTTTCAATCATCGCCAGTCCTATCCTGTCCTTAACGCTCGACATGGGATTGAAGAATTCAAGCTTCAATAATATTTCCGCCGGCAGGTCTTTGCCCGCTGCGTTGAGCCTGACAAGGGGGGTATTTCCTATAAGTTCGGTAATCGAATCGGCTATTTTCATACATCCTCCTTTTCTTATGCCTGTTAAGGTTTACAGGCTTTACCCTACTAATCATAGTGCAATACTATAATATATTTTAGATTAATTATTACCATAAGTCAAGGGTAATGCATAAAAAAATGACGGCATCATACCGGCGCCTGGCCGCCCTGGTTCCCGTTACCGTCTGGCTTGACAATTGGGAATGCCCCCCTTAAAATTAAGCGGAATTTTATTTAAAAAATGGGGGGCTTTTTTTAATGAATCCTGAATTGCCCGAATTGAACGGGGCTTATAACCCGGCGCAGTTCGAGGATGATATATATCGATCATGGCTCGACGCAGGCTACTTTAAAAGTTCTGTAAATCCGGATAAAAAACCTTACACCATCGTGATCCCGCCTCCCAACGTCACCGGTGTTCTCCATATGGGGCATGTCCTCAACAATACATTACAGGATATTTTAATACGATATCACAGGATGAACGGCTTTGAAGCATGCTGGATACCGGGTACGGATCATGCTTCCATAGCGACAGAGGCCAAGGTAGTTAAATATCTTGCTGATAAGGGCATCGATAAATTCGAGATAGGCCGCGAAAAATTCCTGGAATACGCCTGGGAATGGAAGCGGAGGTATGGCGGAATTATTATCAGCCAGCTTAAAAAAATGGGAGCCAGCTGTGACTGGGACCGTGAACGCTTTACAATGGACGACGGATTTTATAAGGCAGTAATCCATAGTTTCGTTACCCTCTATAATAAAGGCTTCATATATAAAGGTTTCAGACTGGTAAACTGGTGCCCGGTTTCAAAGTCGGCCATTTCCGACGAGGAAGTATACTACCAGGAAGTCGAGGGCAAGCTCTGGCACTTCAAGTATCCCCTGAAAGACATGGACGAATGCCTTGAAATAGCCACTACACGGCCGGAAACCATGTTCGGGGACACGGCTGTCGCAGTTAATCCGAAAGACAAGCGTTATAAGAAGTATATCGGGAAATTTGTAATCCTGCCGATCGTAAACAGGGAAATTCCGGTGATAGCAGACGAATATGTCGATATTGAATTCGGGACCGGCGTAGTGAAGATCACTCCCGCGCATGACCCCAATGACTATAATATCGGCATAGCCCATGATCTGGAATTTATTAATATTTTGAATAAAGACGCCACGATGAACAATAATGTCCCTGAAGATTTCCGCGGACTGGACAGGTTTGAAGCAAGGGAAGCTGTTGTTCAGAAAATGAAAGAGCTTAAACTTCTCGCAAAAACAGAGAATTACACCCATAAAGTAGGCTACAGCGAACGGGGTCACGTACCTATCGAGCCCTATCTCTCGGAACAGTGGTTCATGAAGATGGAAGAGCTTGTCAAACCTGCCATTGAAGCCGTGAAGAACGGCAGCATTACATTCTATCCTGAAAGATGGACAAAGACCTATTTCCACTGGCTTGAAAATGTTAAAGACTGGTGCATATCGAGGCAGTTGTGGTGGGGTCACCGGATACCTGTGTATTATTGCGATGAATGCGGTCATTACGGCGCATTTGAACAGGCTCCGGAAAAATGCCCGGAATGCGGAAGCAGGAAGCTCAGGCAGGATGAGGATGTGCTCGATACATGGGCTTCCTCCTGGTTGTGGCCTTTTGCAGTGCATAAATGGCCGGAAATCGATGGAGACCTTAAATATTATTACCCGACAGACACACTGGTTACAGCTCCCGAAATCATATTTTTCTGGGTGGCCAGGATGATAATAGCCGGGCTGGAATTTTTAAAAAAAATTCCCTTCAGCAAAGTCTATTTTACAGGCATAGTGAGAGATGACCAGGGCAGGAAAATGAGCAAATCCCTGGGTAATTCGCCCGACCCGATAGATGTTATCAGGGAATTCGGTGCCGACGCTCTCAGGTTTACAATTACAAGGCTTGCTCCTCTGGGGAATGATATTTATTACAGCAACGGGAATTGCGAACTCGGAAGGAATTTCGCCAACAAGATATGGAATGCCTCAAGGTTCATTCTTCAGAATTCTTCCGCATCTTCAGTTAAAGATATTACGGATGTAGCTCTTGACGATTTCGACAAATGGGCGCTTTCCAGATTCAATAAGACAATTAAAAAAGTCAGGAATGAAATAGAAAAATTTTATTTTAACGACTCGGCGGTAAGCCTTTATGATTTTATCTGGAGCGAATTTTGCGACTGGTACATTGAAATTTCAAAAGTCGCCATCTACAAGGGAGAGCAGTCTGAAAAAGACTCCAAGATTTCGGTCCTGCTCTATATCCTGGAAGGCAGCCTTAAACTTCTGCACCCCATTATGCCATTTATAACAGAAAAGATCCACATGAGCCTTCCCCAGCATAAAGTTTCCCTTGTTGTCGAACAATATCCCGAATATAATGAAAGCCTTGTATATGAAGAAGAGGAAGATTTAGTTTTTTCGGTGCAGAATATTATCAGCACGATACGCAACATACGGGGCGAGAATAAAATACAGCCGAATGTTATGGTGGAAGCCGTGCTCTGCGTCCAGGAGAAAAAACTTGAGAATTTTGCCGTTAAGCATCTCGGTGTAATAAATAAGCTCTCCAAGGTCGGAAAATTAGAATTCAGTTCTGCCCACAAAAAAGATCAGGACGAGGTGCTCGGTGTTGGAAAAGGTTTCGAGATATATATTTCACTCAAAGGCGTTATCGATCTTGTTAAAGAAAAAGATAAATTTGAAGCCGAACTTGCAAGAATTACGGTCCTTATCGGATCGATACAAAAAAAACTCGGGAATCCGGATTTCATTAGCAGGGCCCCTGAAACGGTAATTAACAAGGAAAAGGAAAAAATATTATTCCTGGAGGGAGAAAGAGATAAGATAATGAGAAATCTCGGGATAAAATGATAAAGTTTCATCAATTAAAAAAATGATTTGGATTTAATATGCTGGAAAAAGAAAAGTTAGAAATTGTTGATGTTAATTTTTTAAGAGAGGGTGTATTACTTTGCGGCATAGTGTATGATGAAACCGGCAATATGCTCTGGCCTGCGAGGAAAACGATAACCGCCGGATTTATCAGCAGATTAAAAGACAGGGGTATAAAAAATATTTTTTATTCAGCCCCGAGGTTCAAGGACGCTTTTAATAAACCGCCGATAATTTCAGAAGAGACCAAAATTTTTGCCCTGGATACGATTGAGGAAATCGGGCACCAGGTCAGGTATGGAAAACTTAAGGATTTGAATGCGGCCAGGAGAACAGTTGAGAGGTTTCTGGGGGAAATAAAATCTCACCCCGAGAATTTTTTAAACCTGATGGTTCTTAAGGACTATGATTCCTACACGTTTTATCATTCGATCAATGTCGGCCTGTTATCCGTTTTTCTTACAAAAAAGCTTGGATTTAACGATATTTTTGCCCTTGATGTGGGGCTGGGGGGATTCCTTCATGACATAGGGAAAATCCTTGTGCCGAGCAAAATTGTAAACAAAAACGGGACTCTGACTGCCGAAGAATTCAAGGAAATGAAAAAGCATCCTATTTATGGTTATAACCTGATAAGAGAAGATACGACCCTGAGTAATTATATTAAAAAAACTATTATTTACCATCATGAAAAATGGGATGGAAACGGCTACCCGATAGGCCTCAAGGATGAGGCGATCGGTAATTTTGCAGGGATCGTATCCGTCTGCGATGTCTATGATGCTCTGACAACGGAGAGGCCTTACAAACAGGCGTATTGTGTTAACGATGCCCTGATTTATATCATGCGAAACACCATGAAGCATTTCAACCCTTATGTTTCTCAAAGGTTTGTGAATGAACTTTCAAAAATGTTTGAACTCGGCTCATATTATCCGGTAGGCAGTTATGTTTACCTGAACACGGGCGAGGTAGGTTACATTATCAACAAGGATGATGAATACACCATGAGGCCGGGTATCATAATACTGAAAAACTTCCAGGGTTTTCCTCTGAGAAACCCGATAGAATCCGACCTCAAACAGGATTCTTCGAGAATAATATATAAAACAATCGACGATCCCGAAGAAATTGAAAGGCTGTCAAGCCTGTTAAGGTTCTAATTCAATCTCAGTATCTATTTTAAGCTCTTTTATCTTCCTGTGAAGGTATGTCCTTTCAATAGAGAGAGACTGGGCTGTCCTGGTGATATTATTGTTCATTCTTATAAGCCTGTTCAATATCAATTTTTTTTCAAAATCATGCTTTGCTTCTTTGAGGTCCATTGCTTCGTATTTAATATCGATAATATTTTCTTCCGAGTAAAGGAGTTTCATTACTTCTTCAGCATCGATATTCGTCTTATCATTAAGGATGATCAGCCTTTCTATGAAATTGCGGAGTTCTCTGACATTGCCCGGCCAATTTCTGTTTTCAAGCAGATGCATTGCAGCTTTTGAAAGTGAAACTGATTTACCCCTCTTTGTGGCAAGCTCATCAATGTAATATTGAATAAGAAGTTCTATATCATCCTTTCTTTCCCTGAGGGGAGGGATTAATATCGGTATTACATTCAGCCTGTAAAAAAGGTCCTGCCTGAAATTTCCCTGCCTGATTTCGTCAGTGAGGTCTTTGTTAGTGGCTGTTATGAGCCTGGCATCGACCTTGACAACATCGTTTCCGCCGACACGCTCTATTTCCTTTTCCTGAACGGCTCTTAGTACTTTTGCCTGTGCAGCGAGGCTTAGATCACCTATTTCATCAAGGAAAAGAGTTCCCCTGTGAGCGCTTTCGAATTTGCCTTTTTTCTGGCGGAAAGCGCCTGTGAAAGCCCCTTTTTCATGCCCGAATAATTCCGACTCTATGAGTGTTTCAGGAATTGCGGCGCAGTTTATGCCGATGAAAGGAAAATCTTTTCTTAAAGAATAACTATGGATCATTCTTGCTACAAGTTCTTTGCCTGTGCCGTTTTCTCCGGTGATCAGCACCGAGGCGTCGCTTTGAGCTATCTGAGGAAGCTTTGCCATTATTTCCTGGATTCCCCGGCTTTTGCCGATAAACTGAACAGGTTCAATCTTCGATTTGAGGTTCATATTTTCCATCTGCAGCTCTTTGAATTTGACCGCGTTCCGGATTGAATTCAGGATCCTTTCGAATGCGAGCGGCTTTTCAAGGAAATCATACGCGCCCTTTTTCATGGCTTCCACGGCCATTTTGATATCCCCATGGCCGGATATGATAAGCGCCGGAATTAGAGGAAATTCACTGTGAATGTAATCGAGAACATCCATTCCCCCCTTCTTGGGCAGCATAACATCGAGCAGAACTGCATCTATGTCTTCATACATGATTTTTTTAACAGCTTCCTCGCCATCGTTCGCGCTTATAACATCATATCCTTCATCGAGGAGAATATCGGAGATGGTTTCTCTTATTTTTTCTTCATCATCTACTACCAGTACTCTATATTTCATTGCCTTCCCCTTCAGTTTCCTCGCTTTTAAGCGGGATCTGTATGAAGAATGTTGTCCCATCATCACGGCTTTCAAACCAGATATCGCCGTTATGTTCGGAAATTATCCTTTCCGCTATTGCGAGTCCGATTCCGCTTCCCTGTTTTTTCGTAGTGAAATAGGGCTCGAAAATTTTATTCCTGTTTTCGGGCGGGATTCCTGAACCCTTATCGTAAACCGATATTGTCAGATATTCTTCATTTATCACTGCCTTGATCTCTACATACTTTTCAGTGGCTTCGCAGGCCTCGATCGCGTTATTGACAAGGTTTATGATAACCTGTTTCAGCTGGCTTTCATCGTATAATATGTATAATTCATTGAACGTAATATTTTTAATTATATTATACTGGGGATAAGCCCCCTGGAAAAAAACCGTAAGATCGTTCAGAGTTAAGGCGATATTTTTCTTTTCAAGTTTTAAATTAGGCAGCCTGGCGAATTTGGAAAATTCATTTACAAGCTTTTCAAGCCTTTTTGTTTCACTTATTATTGTAGCGGTAGTTTTATCTAAAATATCCTTGAATTCCTGCGGCTTGAATTCGTATGAATAAAGCAGTCTCTCGGCTGAAAGTTTAATAGGAGTCAGAGGGTTTTTGACTTCATGTGCCAGTCTCCGGGCCATTTCCTGCCAAGCCTCGATCCTTTCCATTCTCTGTATCTGCTGGTATGCGAATTTCAGCCGTGTAGCCATGGAATTAAAGTGAAAGGCTAAATCTCCGATCTCGTCCTGTGACCTGACTTTGACTTTATAATCCAGGTTTTTTTCTGAAATTATTTTTATGCCCTTTGCGATTTCTTCAATCGGAACAGTTATGTTTTTTGCAACAGCAAGGCTCACGAAGAATACTCCAATAAGAATAGGCACAGCTAATATAAATATTGCTAATATGGAAACGGGAAGGATATATTTTTTTGTATCCCTGAGCTTGGTGATGGAATTGAGGTTGTAATCAAGCGTTTTAATAGAATCCGAGAGAACCTTTTCGGTATACGCGCAGTAATATAGATCCTTGTGCTTGACAATGGTTATATTGTAGGATTCGCCTGAATAATAAATATCCGACCGGCTCTCTGAAAAATAGTTGAGAATGATATCCGGTCTCTTTTCGAGAGATCCGGAGAGGCTATAGTCCTTGTTTTTAATAAAAACGATGCGCCCGCTTTCAATACGGAATGTTACAGGGAAAAAAGACGGATATCTGGCAGTAAGGGCAATAGTTTCTGCTTCATATTTATCTTTATGCGCCCAGATTATATTCTTGTAATTATCGAGAAGATTATCGGCTATATTGCTATCCCTGTCGATAAAGGTGTTTTCGATTAAAAATATCAGGGTGAACATTAATGAGCCGAATACTAAGATAAAACTGAGCGTTGAAAGCAGGAAATATGAAGTAATTTTTCCCCTGAGTTTATATCCCCTTACGCCTTTTTTCTGGAAAAAGAACAGCATAATAAGATTGAACATCAGCCACAGGCCGGAAGAAATTGCCAGGAAAAAAACAGTTGGGACGAATATTTTAAGCGTCAGGTTCGCATGGATTGATTGAAGCCATTGATAAATAAAGTAAGATATTGTCCAGGCGATGATTATTGACAGTGAAAGAACTATATAGTTCCTTTTTTTTTTCATTTAAATTTCCATCGCTCTAGTAGAAGGAGGGCTTTATTAGTTGCGGCGGGGGCAGTTTTAGTCCTCGTCGAATTTTCTTATTTCAACAAGATCTCTGAGGGCTTCCAGCGCTTTATCTTCATCTTCGCCGGCTGCTACTATGCTCAGGATTACGCCCTTGCCGGCGGCTAATAAAAGAAGGTTCATAATGCTCTTGCAGTTAACTTCGCTGTCTTCCTTGATTACTTTAATATCGCTTTTGAATTGGCTCGCTAAATTAGCCATAAGGGATGAAGGACGTGCATGAAGACCGTACTCATTCTTGATTTCAACTTTTATTTCTTTCATTCTAATAAATACCCTTATTTTCCCTCGGAGAAGTGATTAATTTTATATCATTTTAATATTTTATACAACTTCTTTTTCCTTTTTCATAAAACTGCGGATCTTGTTATCTAATTCCTGTGCAGAATTATATCCTAATTTCCTCATTACATCCCTGTAGGCAGCGACTTCAATTAACAGAGGTATATTTCGTCCAGGGCTGACGGGAATTTCCTTTTTAGGGATCTGGATTCCCAAAATAGAATCGTATTTTTCCTCAAATCCAAGCCTGTCATATCCATAGGTGCCGTCCCACTCATGCAGATCTATAATCAGATCAAGCTTTTCCGATTTAAGTATCCGTCCTTCACCGAAATACTGGGATACGTTTATTATTCCGATTCCCCTGATCTCAAGATATGGGCCGTAATTCAGGTTTGGTTCGCCTTTCAGTTCGAAACCATGGGCTGTCCTTATTTTCTTTATCTTTACAATATCGTCGCATATGAATTTATGGCCTCTCTCGACAAGCCCGAGCACGCTTTCGCTTTTACCGATTCCGCTTTTTCCCGTGATAAGGACCCCGACATTATAGATGGACATGAAATTCCCATGAACTGTAACAAAGGGTGCGAAAACATCATCAAGAATTGTCGAAATGAGAGCGATTAGCCTTCTTGAAGTCAATTTCGATTTAAAAATAGGGATCGATTTTTCATTGCTCTTGTTGATAATATAGCGAGGAAGTGCGGAATTATGTGTAACAATGCAGAGGGGTATATCGTAATTGAAAAACATGTCGAGAGTTTCGGTTTTATTTTCTTTTACCAGTTTTTCAATAAAGGCAACCTCGCCTCTTCCTAATATCTGTATCCTTCGGCTTGCAAAACAGTCGAAAAAGCCTGCCAGCGGAAGACCAGGCCTGTTAAACTCTTCGCTGATAATCTTTTTATCCAGTCCGTCTTTACCGCTAACAACGCTGAATCCGAGTAAGTGGTCCTGATCCCTGTCGATTTCAAGCAATCTTGAAACAGGTATGCTCGATATACCGGATTTTCCATCCATATTATTTAACCATGATGATCGGTTAGTTTATCCTTCTTTTTTTTAATCTCTTTTTCAATCTTGTCTACTACAAAGTCAAACGATTCCTGCCATGTAGAGCCGGCGTCCTTTGCGAAATAAAGGTCCCTGTTTGCTGAAACCTTAAGTTCCGTTAAATACTTCCCTCTCTGCAGGTTAACGACAGTATTGATATTCATTATCTGCTTATAATAAAATTTTAATTTCTGCAGCTTTTTTTCCAGGTAATCCTTCATTTCATCGTTAATTTCGATATTTTTCCCGGTATAAGTCACAACCATAAATAAAATCCCCTTCGATTATTTGTTGATAAAGCCTTCTTTTATTTTTTCGAGTTTAACTCTCAGGATCATAATAGCTTTGGTATGAAGCTGCGATACTCTCGATTCTGTGACATTAAGAATTGTCCCGATCTCTTTGAGGGTCAGGCCCTCGTAATAATACAGGATTAAAACCTGTTTTTCTCTTTCCGGGAGATCCATCAGGCAGCGTGCAATCATTTTCTTTATTTCTTCTTTTTCGGCAGCGGCATCCGGATTATATGTATCTGAACTTTCGAGCGTATCTTCGATGGACATGGGGGCATTATCGCCGCCGTCATTTATGTACCAGTTCTCATCCATCGATACAAGCGAGTTGCCGCTTACCCTGAGAAGAAGGTTATGAAATTCCTGTATGGAAATGCCGAGAGCAACCGCTATTTCTTCATCGTTTGCCGAACGGCCTAATTTGGCTTCAAGGTCGGCAATGGTCCTCTCGATCTCTTTTGCTTTCTGCCTGACAGAACGCGGAAGCCAGTCGATAGCTCTGAGCTGATCGAAAATAGAACCTCTTATACGTGTAACCGCATAAGTTTTGAATTTTATTTCTCTTTTAGGATCGAATTTATCGATTGCATCGATAAGCCCCAGTACGCCATAGCTTACCAGGTC
>Ga0181520_10001062_pt1 | contig 57541 bp, 38 predicted proteins | sample PEATcosm2014_Bin_29_FD_132451 | JGI IMG/M metagenome (GOLD analysis project Ga0181520, IMG submission 132451) | Peatland microbial communities from MTU Mesocosm Facility, Houghton, MI, USA - PEATcosm2014_Bin02_30_metaG | ecosystem: Environmental > Terrestrial > Soil > Wetlands > Peat | place... | reverse complement strand
GCAGATGAACTACAACCCGCAAGCCTCCGCTGGTACCCTGTCGTTCGTATCGACCACCGGAGCCAAAGTGACGAAGACCATCGTCATCACTAACAGCAGTGACCTGGCGCAGCCGTTTACGGCTGCGACGTTTACTGCTCCGGCCGCGTTCACGGTTTCCGTACCCACCTCCTGCAGCACCAATGGCGGCGTTGCAGTGGGCGCTACGTGCACCGTTTCCGTATCTGTCCAGTTGGGAACCAGCGCTTCCGCTTCGGGCAACTTAACCTTTACCGATCCGGTTTCCAACCAGACGGTGACTTACGTGTTGAGCGCCACCAAGTAATCGGTAGCGTTCTGGATCAACTCCGAGGCCCAACCGCATGGTTGGGCCTCTTTTTTATTGGTAGGTAAGGTCGTCGGCCTTCGGTCGTCGGTCGTCGGCCAGCAGCAAAGGCATCTCGCGCAGAGACGCAGCGAGAACAACAAGGTTTCAAGAAGTTTCGGAAGTGGAAGGAAGACGGCCTGGGTGCGCGGGCGCCTGTCCCGGCTTGCCGTGGATCCAGCCCGCATTCCGGTGCAGGCAAGATGCCCGCGCACCCAGGTTTCCGACCGGACGGTCCCTGACTACTAGCCACTAGCTACTAACTACTGCCCTGGCCGCTACTACGCGGGGAAGGCCTTGCAGATCGGGCACGATGCAGATTTCCGTCCAGTCGCACAACAAAGCTCGCACCGCCTCTTCCTGACGGCAGCCAATTTCCATGACCAGCCAGCCGCCCGGCTTCAGAACGCGAAGGGCTTGCGGAATCAGGCGGGCAATTACGGCGAGTCCCTGAGGTCCCGCAAATACCGCCCCTTGCGGTTCGAACTTTCTCACTTCGCGCTGCACCTGATCCGCTTCGCTTTCGCCGACATACGGCGGATTGGAAATCACGAAATCAAAGGGTTCTTCCGGCCCCGCTACTCCGTCCAGAAGATCCCCTTGCATAAAGCGCACACGCCGGGACAACTGCAGGCGGGCGGCATTGGCGCCGGCGATCTCCAACGCCGCGTTCGAAATGTCCGTCGCCCAGATTTCCGCGCCCGGCAACTCGGTCGCCAGAGTCAACGCGATGCAACCGCTTCCCGTACCGACATCCACCATTCGCAACTGCCGGCCCAAGTCCGTATGCTTTCCGGCGTGAAGAGTGCGCGCCTGGGCGCCAGCCAAAGGCGAGTCTCCGCGGACCAGGGCCAGAATCGCTTCGATAATATGCTCCGTCTCGGGGCGAGGAATCAGCACGGCGGGAGAGACCACAAAGTCGAGGCCCCAGAATTCCTGATGGCCGGTAATGTACTGCGAGGGCACACCACGCGCCCGTTCCGTCAGCGCCTCTTCGTAGCGCGCCAGTTCCTGGGGCGTCAGTTCCCGCTCCGGATGAGCAAAACAATAGGCGCGATCGCAGTCCAAGATAAAGCGCAATAGCACTTCGGCGTTCAGGCGCGGAGAGCCCACGGCATTGGCCTTTAATCGGAGCACGGCGCATTCCAGAGCTTGCTTGAGAGTCATGAGAGTTGTGAGTGGCGAGTGGCGAGTGGCGAGTGCGGAAACCTCGCAACTCGCAACTAGCAACTCGCCACTCTCTTAGCCGGCGGTTGTGGCCGCGTCTTGCTTGAGTTTCTCCGCCTGGAAATGGGTAATGAGCGCATCGATAAACGGCTGCAGTTTCCCGTCCATGACCTCGGTCAACTGATGCAGACTCAGCCCGACACGATGGTCGGTGACGCGGTTCTGCGGGAAATTATAGGTGCGGATCTTTTCGCTGCGGTCCCCGCTGCCCACCATGGCGCGGCGTTCCTTGGCCAGCGCCTGTTGCTGTTTGTCCCGTTCCAATTCGTACAGACGGGCGCGCAGCACGCGCATTCCCTTTTCGCGGTTCTTGATCTGCGATTTTTCGTCCTGGCAGCTGACCACGGTATTGGTCGGCAAGTGAGTGATACGCACCGCGGAATAGGTGGTATTCACCGACTGTCCGCCGGGTCCGGAGGAACAGAAGGTATCGATACGAATATCCTTGGCGTCGATTTTAACGTCCACATCTTCCACTTCCGGAAGCACCGCGACCGTGATCGCCGAGGTGTGCACGCGCCCTTGTTGTTCGGTGACCGGCACGCGCTGCACGCGATGCACGCCGCTTTCGTATTTCAGCCTGGAATACGCGCCTTGGCCTTCAATGATGGCGATGACTTCCTTCAGCCCATGCACGCCGGACTCGGAAGTGGACAGCACTTCCACGCGCCAGCGTTGCATTTCGGCATAGCGGTTGTACATGCGAAAGACTTCGGCCACGAACAAGGTGGCTTCATCCCCGCCGGTACCGGCGCGAATTTCCAGCACCACGTTCTTATCGTCGTTGGGATCTTTCGGAACCAGTAGAACCTTGAGCTCTTCCTCGGTGGTGGCCAGACGCGCCTGCAGGCGCTCCATCTCCTCCTCCGCATAGGCCCGCATGTCGGCATCGGTTTCGTCGGCCAGTAACGCCTGACTTTCGGCAATTCCGGTTCTCAGGTCCTTAAACTGGCGATACTTCTCCACAATGGTGGCGACTTCACTATGGCTCTTGGCCAGCTTCTGGTATTTCGCCGAATCGTTGGTCACATCCGGCTCGGCCAGGGCTCGCGTGAGCTCCTCGTATTTGGCTTCGATTTGGTCTAAGCGATCTAACATAAAAAACGCCTTCGGCCCTCGGCTGTCGGCCTTCGGCCAGCACCACCAATCCCTTCAGAGATGCCATTTCCCGTGTTCAACCCGGCCTAGGGCCAACATCGGCCTTCGGCTCGCGGCCATCGGCCTTTGGCCAGCACTGCCAAATGCTTCAGAAATGCCAAATCCCGTGCTCGACCCGGCCGAGGGCCAATGGCCGAGAGCCGAAGGCGACCCTCGTCACCCGGCTGTCGCTCCAGCGGCTTTTGGCTTCAACGAGTTGATAAGTCCAGTAAGGGCGCTACCAACCGCAGCCGTACCGCTAAGGAGCCTGGCCGCAATTTCCTCACTGATATATTCTAGCCGTCGCGCCAAGATTATCTGCGTTTCCAGTTCCAACAAAGATCCTCGGGCATGGAACAGAAACGTGCTGTAGTCCGCATCCGTGCGGCGCCCTTTTCCCTCGGCAATGTTACTCGGTACAGATATAGCCGACCGCCTAATCTGGCTGGTCAGGCCATACACTTCTTGCTTTGGAAGGCTGTCCGTAACCTTGTACACATCGACCGCCAAATCCATAGCATGTTGCCAAACCCGCAAATCTTGATAGGAGCCGCTCATGCATCCTCCCCTTCGGCCTTCGGCTCTCGCGGCCATCGGCCTTTGGCCAGCACTGCCAAATGCTTCAGAAATGCCAAATCCCGTGCTCGACCCGGCCGAGGGCCGACAGCCGAGAGCCGAAGGCTGCCCTAAGCTACTACCAGTTCGCCCCCGTGGGTTTTTTCCAGATCCATGGCGCCATTCAGGGCGGAGATGGCACATTCCACCTGATCGTCGCTGGGGGGCTGGGTAGTGATCCGTTGCAGCCACAGTCCAGGCTGGGTAAGCATTTGGAAGAGCCAACCCGCCGGTCCGCCCGTCTTGCCATCGCGCAACGATTTGGCCCGCACCTTGGCGGCAAAGCGAATGATCTCATACGACAGGCCGGCAATTACCGGCAACAAAGCAATGCGGATGGCAAAACGCGCCGCAAAGGTGGTGACCGGAACCAGGGTATAAATCACGATCGAGATGATCATGACCGTCATCAGGAAGCTGGTGCCGCAACGCGGATGAAAGGTGGAAAACTTCTGGGCGGCGGAAACGGTCAAGGGCTTGCCAGACTCGAAGGCAAAGACGGTCTTGTGTTCCGCGCCATGATACTGGTAAACCCGGCGAATGTCCTTCCAGAAGGAGATCCCCCAGATAAACGCCAGGAATAAGACGATGCGGATGATTCCATCCACCAGGTTAAAGGCGATTTGCGAGCCTAAAGCCGGGGAAACCCGCTTAATTTCGGTAGCCGCCAACAGCGGCAAAAACTTGTAGACAAAGATGAAAAAGCCGACCGAGAACATGACGTTAATGGTCATCACCCAGCCGCTCAATTCGATTTTTTTGCCCGGCTCGGTCTCGGGTTGGGCCTCATCCAGGGCAACATTGGCGGAATAGCGCAGAGCGCGGAAGCCGAGCGTCATGGCCTGCCCTAGAGTCATGACTCCGCGAATGACGGGCCAGCCCATCCACTTATGCTGCTCAGAGAGCCGCTCCAGCATCTCCGAGTGGGAAATCATCTCACCGGTCTGCTTGCGCACGGTAATAGCCCAGGCATGGGGCGAGCGCATCATTACGCCCTCCAGCACGGCTTGTCCGCCCACCAGAGTCTCTTCCCCGCTCTCCAGTGCCGGAAGCAATTGGAGCATGGCCAAAACGCGCAGAATCCCCCGCACTTTTCTCATGACTACTTAGATGTTCCTGTTGATTATGTGGTTACGCTCTATTCGTAGGGTAGCGACCGGAATCTTCCCTGTCAATGAGGGGCAGCAACAAGCTACAAGCGGCAAGCCACAAGCCAAAACGCGATTTTAAGGCCCGGGGTGGGCATTGAGTGCCACCTAGCCGTGGGCAGCTGGCAATCTCGCCTCTGGCTTATTGCTTGTCGCTGAGAACAGCAATAAGCAATAAGCGGTAAGCAACAAGCCAAACCGTTCCACCGCGATTTTTGGCTTAGGGTTGAGCATTGAGTGCTGCCTAGCCTGTGGGCAGCTTGGAAATTTCGCCTCTGGCTTATTGCTTGTCGCTTATTGCTTATTGCGGCTCAGTGTTCGTGGTTGTGCCGGGGACTGGCCGGAATCATGCAACCGTCGGCAATTTTGCACGCGGCATGCTCGAACTGAATGGTGGTGTGGTGAATGTGGAAGTGGTCGCACAAGCATTCCTGAACCTCGCGCAGAATCGCTTCACTGGCGGAAGGCGGAATATCGGCAATGGCGATATGGCAAGAAAGCGCGTGCGTAGCGGAGCCGATGCTCCACACGTGTAAATCGTGTACCCCGTTCACTCCGGGCACCTTCTCGATGGTCTCTTGAATGTGTTGCACCTCCATGCCGGCGGGCATGCCCTCCAGCAGGATGTTGAGCGTCTCGCGAATAATGCCGTAGGACGACCACAGGATCAAAGCGGCAATCCCAAACGACAGGGCGGGATCGATCCATTGGTGACCGGTCAACATAATTGCCCAGCCGCCGCCAATGACGGCCGCGGTGGAAAGCGTATCCCCAAGTGAGTGCAACAAGACACTGCGCAGATTGACGTCGGTGGTGGCGGAACGCCAGACCAGCAAGGCAATCACGCCATTCATCACCACACCCCCGGCGGCCACACCCACCATTAATCCGGGATGCACTTGCACCGGTTGATATAAGCGGCGCGCCGCTTCGTACAACACGTAAAACGCGAAGCCGACCAGGGAGATGGAATTGATGAAGGCGGCTAGCACGCCGGCCCGATCGTACCCGTAGGTCTTGCGCTGGTCGGGCGCGCGGGCCTGCAGATAAACCGCTACCAGCGAGAGGCCCAAAGCCAGGAAATCGGAGGCATTGTGTCCCGCTTCCGAGAGCAACGCCAAACTGTTCGCCCGCACCCCGGCCACCACCAGCAACACGATATAAACCAGCGTAACCAGCAGCGACAAACGCAGGACACGACCGGGATTATGGAGATGCGCGTGTCCGTGGGCCATGTCTACAGTCTAAATTCCGTTCCGACGGGGAACAAGTGGCCGGCCGTGATCGCCGTTATCATCCGGCCACCCACCACCACAAATCCCATGACCACATCGGGGAAATAGGCATATTATGGGGCCGTCATCCCAATCTGGAAATTTCATTCGGGCTTAGCTCGCACAGGAGGCGCTAAATGTCTGAAGGCGAAGAAAAAATCGAAGCTGCCGTTACCGGAGACAGTGCTCGTTTCCTCATTATTCTTTTGGCGGTAATTCTGGCCGGCGTCGGCGTGTTTTATTATTTGGTTTCCTCCCAGAAGCCAGTCAATCAGGAACAAGCATCCGCGATCATCCTTGACCTTCTTGTCCGGCAGGCTCCTCCCACCATCCGCTTCGAAGCCGGCTCGCTGATGCCCAGCCCAGACGTCAAACCCCACGACCCGCACTACACCCTGCTGGAAAAGGCCGGTTATGTAAAACTGGCTAAACTCAAGGGCGACGGGGTGCGCGTCACCGTAACCGCCCAGGGTTCGGATACTTTTGCCAAGCTGCCGGAGTTTAAGCAGATAAAGAACGCCGACGGCACCCAGGACTACGTAGTGCCGCTGGCCAATCGCCGCCTGGTCTCGGTCGATCAGATCACCATGACCTCGCCCAACGTGGCCAAGGTTCAATACACCTGGAAGTGGGTACCCACTCGCGTAGGGGATGATTTCGACGCTTCCGGCAACTTGGTCCAGAGTTTCAATAATTGGGATCGGGCCAAGCTCATCGAGAAATACGGCGTCGATTTCTATCGCGGCGATCCACAGAAAGCCACCCTCACGTTGGCGCGTGCGGATAAAGGCTGGAAGATCGCGACCCAATAGACGAGAGTGGAAAGATTCCGAGGTGCGGCTAAGGCCGCCCGGGAATCGTCCACGGCCGGCCCGGGTGCGCGGCCATCCTGGCCGCACCGGAGTGCGGACTGGAAGCCCGCGCACCCAGGCTGGCCGAACCTGACCACTCCGTGGTGTTCTTGTTTCCTTTCAATCACTTCATTCCGGCAAGCAACCGCAACCGTCCCGCTAACTTGCTTCCACGCCATAGATGTGCGAAAGTACCGCTTTCGGCTCCTCTGTCTGGCCATGATCGCCAGCCAGGAACTACAACGACGACCACCGTATCGTATCTCGCTGACTCATCCCGCCACAATGTGTGTCCGGAGACCGCCAGCGAAGGGTAAATCATGGCAAAAAAAGATGTACCTCCTACTTACGAGCAGGCACTGGAATGGTTTCGCGGTCACGGCTTCGAGCTATTGGAACCGGCCGGCACCAGCCACCGGGTATTCCTGAAGAAACAGAATTGCTCCGCCGCCATCGAAAAGGCCTCCGATGACAGCGCCAAGATTCTCGCGTATCCCGGCTGCCTGATCGGAGGCGAGATTGCCAAGCTGGTAAACCGTGGCTATCAACAGTTCTTGAAAACCACTAAGGCGGAAATCCCCGCCACCGCTGAAAAGCTCACCGCCCTGCACCAGTTTGTAGAGGAATTCCAGGAAGCGCTCGGCTTGCCCAGCTTATATAACGAATCGCTGGGCACCACCAGCGAGGACTACCTGTACGACCGTATCAAAGATCGCAACTTGCCCGAGAGCAAGCGCCCCAAACGGCCCTGGGAACAGGAGCCAACACCGGCTAAGAAAAAACGGGCCTAGGGGCGAATTTGTAATTTTAAATTTGGTAATTTCAAATTTGTAAGTTGCGATGCCAGGCACGACTGCGTGCGCCGACCCGCTCTTCAATTTTGAAATTACAAATTACCAAATTTGAAATTAGGCGAATATCCGCCTTTCCGCGGCATAGGATGGTTTTTCCGCCCTTCCTGAGTCCATTTCCGCGTCATGCTAATCTGATAAATAGCCCTTTTGCCGCTTTGTTATGACCACTCATCAAGCTGGCTTTTTGTTTACGGTCGCAGTGCTCGGCGGCGCCTTGAATTCAGTCGCCGGCGGCGGTGGATTCCTCTGCTTTCCTGCCCTGCTCTTCACGGGAATGCCGGCGATTAACGCCAACGCCACGAATACGGCGGCGTTATGGCCGGGCACAGCGGCGTCCACGGCAGCCTATCGCGCCGAACTGGTCGGTTATCGCCGCTTAATGCGGCCCCTGATTATCACCGGCATCATAGGCGGCATTCTCGGCGCGCTCCTGCTCCTGCATACGCCGCAGACAACCTTCCTGAGAATGGTGCCCTGGCTGCTTTTGTCGGCCACCTGCCTGCTGGCCTTCAGCGGCCAGATCAGCCGTTGGCTGGGAACGCAGACCCACGATTTGAGTTTGGGGCCGGGGGCGGAAGCAGCCGGACCTTCGCGACAGCGGCTGACAGCAGCGGCGGCGATTCAGCTAGGGATCGCCATTTACATCGGCTTTTTCGGTGCGGGAGCCGGGATTCTGATGATGGCGGTATTCGCCGTCCTGGGAGTGCGGAATATTCACGCTCTGAACGGATTGAAGACCATGCTGGCCACCATCTGCAATGGCATGGCTTTGGCTACCTTTATTTTGGCGCGAACCATCATCTGGCCCCAAGCGGCCTTAATGATCGCGGGGGCTACGATTGGGGGCTACGGGGGCGCCTGGTACGCGCAAAAATTGCCGCCTCGTTATATTCGCTGGTTCGCCATCGCGGTAGGCGCCGGCATGACCGTTTATTTCTTCCTGCGGAAGCCGTGAGACAATTAGGTATAATTTCCAGTTTCTCGTATTCTAGGGCCTCATCGCGGCGGTACTCCGCCAGAGTCATAAGGCATTATGGATTTTGATCAACTCGTTACCTTTATTGAAGTTGCCAAGCTAGGAAATTTTTCGCGCGCGGGACAAAAGGTTTTCCGCTCACAATCGGCGGTCAGCGCGCAGATCCGCCAACTGGAACAAGAGTACGGCGAGAAGCTACTCGACCGTGCCGGCAAGTCCGTGCGGCTGACGCCGGCGGGCGAAGTGTTCTTCGAGTACGCCAACCGGATGTTGCGGTTGCGGAATGAATCCTTGCGCGCGGTGGCCGATCAGGGCACGACTCCGCGCGGCATCCTGGCCATCGGCGCCAACGAAGCTACCTGCCTCTACGTTCTGCCGGATGTGTTCGCCGACTACACTCATCAATACCCGGCGGTCCAGATCTCGATTTACCGGAATTTCAGCCGCAAGATCCTGGAGCGGGTCGAGGATGGCTCAGTGGACGTGGGCATCGTAACCCTGCCCGTGAAGTCGCCCAGCTTGAAGGTTTATCCGATTTTCCGCGACCGCTTGATGCTGATGGTCAGCGCCCGTAATCCTTTGGCCAAGCAGAAGTCGGTAACTTTGCCGGAAATCGTCTCGCAACCTTTCATCTTTCCGAAAACCGGCTACACGCGGCAAATGCTGGACAAGTTGTTTCGCCCTTATAGTTCCCAGGTACGCGTGCGCATGGAACTTCCCAGCATTGGCATGATCAAGAGCTTTGTGGTCGCCGGTCTGGGCGTATCGCTGATCAGCGCCAGTTTTGCCCGCGACGAGGTGAAATCGGGGGAGGCCAAATTGCTCAATCTGGAAGGTTGCGAGATCATGGCCCGCGAACTCGGCTTGGTCTATCGCGCCGACCGCACCCTGCCCCGCGCCGCCACGGCATTTATCGAATTAATCCGGCAACGCGCCAAGGCCAACGACGAGGCGAAGGCGGGGAAGACGGAAACGCGGCAGTAGGCGTTCCCTTCCAGGAGAAAATTCAATCGTAGTATGCAACTTCCGCACGCACACGCGGTTTAATCTTGGCGACGCCAAGTGCTTTCTTTTCCGCATGGCGAATATCGTATTCCGCCTGCAGATTCATCCACACTTGTGCGCTCGTGCCGAAATAGCGCGCCAGTCGAATGGCCGTGTCGGCTGTGACAGAGCGCTGTTCCCTCACAATTTCATGAACCCGCGGAATCGAGAGATGAAGCTCTTTGGCCAGTGCCCTCAGTTCCGGCAGTGTCACTACCGCGACTACAGCCTTCAACACCCTGCAGAGCTACTTACAAAGCCAGTGCCCGCCGGCCGCCGGCAGCAGCACGAGTTCTAGCAGCAGCAGTAACTGCACCAGCAGTAGCAGTAGCGGTAGCAGTAGCAACTCCGAAATCGATAGCCTTTTGAGCAGCTTGACGACAGCGGGGGGCGCCAGTTCGACGGAACTCGGAAGCCTGTTGAGCGCCCCGGAAAATTACAGTACGAATAGCACAAGCGCAACTTCCCTTCTCAGCGCATTGGGCTGAGACAGGTTTCCGCGCCCAGGCCATCTCTTAACCGAGGCCAAGCTGCTTTCCCAGGCAGCTTGGCCTATCCAACAGTTGCGAGTGGCGAGTGGCGAGATCACTCACGACTCGCAACTCACAACTCGCGGCTTCGGCCCCTAACCGCCAACCACTAGCCACTAGCTGCTGTTGGAGCTACGATTGGCTATGGCCTGTTGCAAGCGTCCGACCAGCGGAGATCGGGAATTGGTGCAAATCGTTGATGCCGCGCTCGACGACGCGGCGCAACGCGGGGGATCGTTTATCGCCTGTCGCCCCGGATGCACTCAGTGCTGCATCGGAGTCTTTGCCATCAACCAGCTGGATGCGCAACGCCTGCGGGATGGTCTGGTGGAATTGGAGCGGCACGATCCGGCCCGCGCCAAGCGGGTTCGCAACCGGGCGCGCGCCGCGGTGCGCCGCCTGCGTAAGGATTTTCCCGGCGATGCTTCCACCGGAGTGATCGACGAGGACGCTGAGGAATTCGAGGATTTCGCCAACGACGAGCCTTGCCCGGTCCTGAACCCAGCGACCGGCACCTGCGATCTCTACTCATCGCGCCCCATGACTTGCCGGGTGTTTGGGCCACCGGTGCAGGCCGAAGGCGGACTGGGCGTTTGCGAACTGTGCTATCAAGGCGCAACTACGGAACAGATCGCCGCCGGCGAGCTTCATCTGGATACGGAAGCTTTGGAAAACCGGCTTCTCCGGCGCCTGGAACTCGCCTCCGGAAAACGCGGCAATACCATCGTCGCCTTCGCGCTCGGACTTCTCTAGGAAAATCGCCATGGCTATTGGCATTTGGCTGTCGAGGCACCGCGAAGCGGCGAGCGAATCCTCGCCGATGGTGGAGGGCTTGCCTCGGTGCTTCTCGGGAAATTTGAAATCCGGCGATGCCGATTATGCGGAGGGCCAAGCGGCCCCTAACTACTAGCTACCAGCGACTAACGCCCGCTACCAGGAGATGTACTTATTCATCTTTGAAGCTACGAATTGATAATCGATACTATGGAAAAACGAGTGCCAGTTGGGCGGAGCCAGGAACATCATTTGCCCATCGACCTTCCAGACCGGAACGACTTTGCCGGGCAGGCCCGCGCTGGTGGCGCGCATTTGCAGCTCTTCGAGAACCTTATATTTCGCATCTTCGCTCTTCTTCTCGAAAGCGGCATCCATGGGAATAATAATGATGTCTACGCCTTGTTCCTGAATGTGCGCGATTTCTACGCGTGGCATTTCGCTATTTCCTTCCAGTGCCGGATCACTGAACCACCATACCGGAGCATACGCTCTTCGCCGATAGGAATGATGTTTCCGCTGTTGTCGCCGCTGGGTACCCCATGATCCTACACCCCGTCGGCCAGGCTCAAGGCCGCGGGCGGACACAGTTCGACACTGCCCCGTAGTCTAGCACCATTTTCAGGGCAGTGGAGAGAAAGCGCGTTGCAGGTGGCCCCGGCACCTAACTCCTAACTTCCAACTCCTGACTTCTGCCGCTAACGCTCCACTCGCCGAGGGGATGCAGCTCTCCGCAGTCCAGGCACCTGGATGCGGAAAAGTGAACGGCGCAGTGGGGACAGACGGCCGGAGCTTGGAAAAAGTCGAAGGGCTGCCCGCACTGACCGCAGGTCCAGAGGTCCCCCAGCGGTGGCGCGGTATGGCAACTCGGACAAGCCCAGCCTTCCCTCCGGGGCAATTTGGCAAAACGGAGCAAAGCCCGCGCATGCTTGAGTCCGCCCCAGCAGTTCATCAGCATGAAGACGGCAATCGCTCCGTACCAGACGGAATGAATCCAGAAGGCGAGAACGATAAACCCGGCCACGCCCAGGAAGCCAAAAATGGTGGCTACCATCAGGCTGCGGGCGCGTCCCATGACAAACCACAGTAGAGAACGAAAGATCTGGCCGCCGTCCAGCGGATAAATGGGCAGCAGGTTGAAAGCGAGCAGGCCGACGTCAATGATCAATATCCATTTCACCAAGGTGTAGAGATCGGGCATCGACACGGCCCAGCCCAACCATCGGCTCAGGAAGAACGCCGCGCCCAAGAACGGCAGCAGCGCCACGTTGACCAGCGGTCCCGCCGCGATGCTCCACAGGGTAGCGCCCGGCCGTGGTGGCGGATCGACATACGCCACACCGCCGAGGGGCCATAGCACAATCCGGTTGGCCCTCCCACCCACCTGCCGGCAGGCCAAGGCATGCCCAAATTCGTGCAGCATCACGATCAGAAACAAGGCCAGATACTCCGCCACCGTATAGGCGAGCGAGGAATACCTGCCGTTGCGGCTCTGGATTTCGTACGCGGCCACCAGAAACCAGGACCAATGCAGAAACAAATCAATTCCCGCGAAACGAAATAGACGGATCGACCCTTGAGGCGCACTCGACATGTGCGCAGTTTACTGCATTTGACGCAGCAGTGGAGTCCCGAGTCACGAGTTGCGAGTGGCGAGCCAAAAGCATGCCCAACTCGCCACTCGCAACTCGTGACTCGCAACTCGCTGGCTATCCTTTGCTGAGGTACTTCATTCCGGTATCGCACAGGATGGTGACTACAGTTGCCTTCGGCCCCAGTTGTTCGGCTAAGCGCAAAGCAGCAACGACGTTGGCGCCGGTCGACGTTCCCGCGAACAGGCCTTCCTCGCGTGCCAGTCGAAGGACCATAGCCTTGGCCTCTTTGGTGGAAACCTGGGCAATCTGATCGGCGATCTCCGGCCGCCAAAGCGGCACGACAAAACCGGCGCCGATGCCGTCAATCTTATGAGCGCCGGTCTGGCCGCCCGAAAGAACCGGGGATTCGGCGGGCTCGACGGCGACAATCCTGATCTGTTTGTCGTGGCAGCGTAAGGCTTCCGCGGTTCCGCGAAGCGAGGCCGCCGTGCCCACGCTCTGCACAAAGCCGTCAATCTGTCCGCCGGTCTGACGCCAGAGTTCCTCCGCCAATTGATGATAGGCCGCAAATTGGTCTGTGTTTTTCAGCTGATCGGTCCAGAAACTTCCCGTTTCCACCGCGATCAGGCGAGCGGCTTCGACCATGTCGCGAGTCAGTTTTTCCGTCATACGCCGGCTCTCGCTACGTACGATTTGCAGCTGAGCTCCGAAGATCTTCATATGCTCGAGTTTTTCCCGGGCAAAGGCATCGGAAGTCACGATATGCAGAGGGTATCCCTTCACTGCGCAGACAAGCGACAACGACACGCCCGTGCTGCCGCCGGTATATTCGACGACCGAACCATCGGCGGGGAGACGTCCGTCGGCCTCGGCCGCTTCGATCATGGCCAGCGCCATACGGTCCTTCATGCTGCCGGTAGGATTTTCGTTTTCCAGCTTCAGCAGGATGCGGGCGCCGTTTTCCGCCACCACGTGGCGCAAGGCCAATAAAGAGGTGTTGCCAATGCAATGCAGAATGTCCCGCGGCAATTCGTTCATGATGCCCACATTCTCCTATGGTTACCCGTCGTCACTATCCTACCGGCCATGTGGCCATTCGCCTTATTGGCCAGTTCGTGTTCTATTTTTATCTTTTTCCTAAAGTTTTTCCAGAAACTGCCGATCAGTCTTTTAACCCAGTAGTGTGGCGAACCAGGCCCGGCTGAACGGTTCAGCAGGTCAACGGCTATCGTCCGCTCATTTTACGTGGACGGGGTGAAACGTGGTAACGGCGCATTCCGCATTTCGCGCTGCAAAGAGCTGCTCGAAACAAGGGCGGGCCCACACCCAACACAGGCTGGTCCAATCTCGCGCCTTAACAGCTATCCCCTTTGCTCAAGCAGTAGCTCCCGAAGATCCATTCAGTCGTCCGCCAGGAGAACTCCATGTTCAAGACTCGCGCGTTGATGCTATGGTTTGCAGGTTGCATACTGACGGTAAGTTCCTTTGGCAGTCCACGTTCGCCCCTTTCGGCGGCGCCAGCGCAGACTTCAGCCCCGATTTCCCAAGCTGCTAATGGGGTCAGCGGCACCTGGACAGGGCGAGTGGAAACCCTGGTGGTGGATAACTTCCAGACTGGAAGCAGCCGGCAACGAGTTTTCCTGACCACCTCGCAAGAGACCCTGGAATTGCAAGGGGCCCAAGACAAAACCGCCGTCCTTACCTCCGGCCAAACCATCGCCGTCACGGGTCAAACTTCCGGCAACGGGCTAGTGGTCTCGCAGATGACCACGCCGCTGGCCACCTCCACAACCGGCACTTGCAGCCCCCTCGGACAGCAAGATGTAGCTATTATCCTCGTCTCTTTTCCCAGTGAGGCGCTGCTCTCCTCGGTAACGCCCCAGTTGATGAGCAGCAGCTTTTTCGGCGCCGGAGCAACGGTAAACACATTTCTGCAAGAATCCTCCTTCGGACAGACAGCGATCACCGGGGACGTACTGGGCCCCTTCGTGCTCGACGGCGATTACTTCGACCAGCCGCTGGCCGCGCGGGATGCGGCCCTGCGGGCCGCCTCGTCCTCGGCCAATCTGACGAAATACACCGGCTTCTTCATCGTGGGTCCGCAGGATGAGATGGGCATGGACTCGGGAGGCATGGCGTTGATCGGCTGCGGACAGATTACGTCCCCGCAGGGGACGCTGTACGCCTCGTCAATGTGGCTGGGGGCGGAGAGCATGGTAACGCAAGCCGCGGTGGTTGCTACCGCGGCCCACGAAATGGGCCACGGCTTTGGCTTGGAGCATGCCCGCTTCGCCGATTACGGCGCGGAGCCGCTTGGCCCGATGGGACAAGCCGCCGCAGCCTGGGACCAGCTTCACGAGTATGGCGACTCGTTCTCGAGCATGGGCCGGAATTCCGGGCAGTGGGCCGCGCCCCATAAGGCGCAGTTGGGCTGGCTGCAGACGGGCACAAATATTCAAACCGTGACCACCGCCGGCTCCTTTACTCTGTCGCCATACGAGCAAGCGGGCAGCGGACAAGTGCTCCGGGTACTTCGCGGCAACAGTAACAGCACCAACGACTGGCTCTGGCTGGAATACCGGCAACCACAGGGAGTTTTCGATACCACGCTATCCTCAACCGCCTTCGCCGGTGCGATGGTGCATTACGTGGACCCCGCTCTGACGGCGACTTTGAGCGGCATGGACCCAAGCACGTATACCAACCTGGTGAATTTCCATCCGTCCACCTATGCCAACGACCCCACGCTCCATGTGGGGGAAACCTGGAAGGACCCTTACGGCAATCTGAGTTTTACCGTAACTTCCGCCACGGCGTCGGGATTGAACGTGAGCGTGGCCTATGCCCCGGCATCGGTTTGTCCAAGTTCGGTGGGCAACGCCCAGTCGTTTGCCGCCAGCGGGGGAACCGGCCAGATTTCCGTGACGGCAACGAGCGGGTGCTCCTGGAGCGCCACCGCTTCCGTTCCCTGGATCACCCCGCAAACCACCAGTTCGGCCACCGGCAATGGTACGGTGAGTTTCTCGGTGGCGGCCAACCCCAACGTAACCCCACGCTGGGGCAAGATCACGGTGGGCGGAGCCTTCGTGGTTGTCACCCAGGCGGGCAGTATCGGAAGCTTGACCATCAGTCCGCAAGCGGCGGAAATCCCCGCATCCGGCGGCACCGGGCAGTTTTCGGTGACCACCAGTTCGCCGGACTATGGATGGTCCTATATGCCCAATGTCCCCTGGATCACCAGCGTCGACTGCTCTTGCTTTGCCCCCGTCGGTTCGGCAACCCTCAGCTACATTGTGGCCGCAAATCCGGGGGCGCAACGAACGGGCACCATTTCCGTGAACAACCTGGTCTATACCGTAACCCAGGATGGCGGCGGAACGAATGCGGACGGCATCACCTGGAATCAGCTGACGCCGCAGGACGCGCCTTCCGCGCGCATGGACTTTGCCATGGCGCCGTTGGGAACTTCCGGACAAGCCATCCTGTATGGCGGCAACTGGAATGCCACCCGCTTCAACGATACCTGGCTTTGGAATGGAACCAACTGGACGCAACTGCAACCCGCCAATAATCCCGGCATTGACGCCGGGCACACCATGGTTTACGACGCGGCGCGCGGGCAGATTGTATTGTTTGGCGGCGCAGCCGGCGCCTCGGCGGCCGATAGTAATCAGACCTGGATCTGGAACGGAACGAACTGGATCCAGATGAATCCCGCCGTGAGCCCTCCCGCGCGGGACAGCGCGGCAATGGCCTACGACGCAGTTTCCCAGAAAGTCGTGTTGTTTGGGGGTTACTGGGCATTTGGGATCGCCAACGACACCTGGACGTGGGACGGCTCCAATTGGACCCAGATGAACCCTCTGAATAGCCCCTCGCCGCGCGTCAACGCCGGCATGGCGTTTGACCCGATGCACGGCAATACGGTGCTTTTCGGCGGATTGCAACCCGAAACGCCTCTCTGGTATGCCGATACCTGGATATGGAATGGCAGTAATTGGCAACAGATCGCCACCGACAACACGCCGCCGGCACGGGCGGGGCAGGCGCTCGCCTATGATCCGGCACTGCAGTCCGTAATCATGGTCGGCGGCATGGGTGGCAAGTTGATCACCGGCCCCTACAGTTGGTACGAAGATTTTCGCCAAGATACCTGGGCATGGAACGGCGAGACGTGGATCCAGTGGTTCCCGGAGACGCAGCCCAATCCCGCCTACACCGCGGGGGCCTACTACGACAACGTCAGGAATGCCTTTACTCTTCACATCGGCGATAGTTTGACATGCGTCGCACGGGGTCCGAAGACATTTACGCTCACGGGAACCGTCACTGCAAATACTCCGACCCCCGGTTTCCGGCTGGCGGCAAGTGCTACGAGCGCTAGCGTGGCGTCAGGCGCCTCGACCCCGCTGCTGCTGACCACTACGGCGTTCAACCAATTCCAGTCATCCATTGCATTGTCGGTGAACGGCCTGCCTAAGGGAGTAACGGCAACCTTCTCGTCGGCTAGTATTGCGGCGCCGGGCAGCGGCACCAGCACATTGACGCTGGCGGCCGCCTCCGGGACGGCAGCCGGTTCCTTCACCCTGACCGTAACGGCTACCGGCGGTGGAGTAACCAACACGCAGCCCGTCACTCTCACGGTCTTGCCGGCGCCCAGTTTCTCCCTGACGGCCAGCGCGACCGTCACTACCGTGACCTCGGGCGCGTCGGCCACCTTCAAGCTGACAACGGCGGCGCTCTATGGATTCCAGTCGCCAATAGCTTTGTCCATGACCGGACTACCCAAGGGAGTGACGGCGAGCTTTGCCCCGGCTACCATCGCTTCGCCGGGCAGCGGCACCTCTACGTTAACGCTGTCCGCGGCCTCCGGAATGGCCCTGGGATCCTTCACGCTGAACGTGACCGCTACCGGCGCAGGGGTGACCAAGACCCAGTCCGTCAGCCTGTCGGTGATACCCGCACCCAGTTTTTCGCTGACACCCAGCGCCACCAGCGCCACGGTGTATGTGGGAGCGTCAACCACCATCAAGGTGACCACAACGGCGCTCTATGGATTCCAGTCGCAGATAGCTTTGTCCATGACCGGACTACCCAAGGGAGTGACGGCTAGCTTTGCCCCGGCTACCATCGCCTCGCCAGGCAGCGGCACCTCTACGTTAACGCTGTCCGCGGCCTCCGGGACCGCGGCCAGTTCCGTCAACCCGACCATGGAGGCTTTGGGCGGAGGCATGGGCATCACTCAGCTCATCAATCTGACGGTCTTGCCGCCACCCAGTTTCTCGCTGACGCCCAGCGCCACCAGCGCGACGGTATCCCCGGGGGCTTCGACCATGATCAAGGTGGCCACAGCGGCGCTTTACGGATTCCAGTCGCAGGTACTGCTATCCGTAAGCGGGCTTCCGAAGGGGATGACCGCAAGCTTCGCCCCGTCCAGTTTCGCGGCTCCAGGCAGCGGCACCACTCTCTTGACGATGACCGCCGCCTCCGCAACCGCGGCGGGTTCCTTCAGCCTGACCGTGACGGCTACTGGGGGAGGTCAGACTAAAACGCAGCCAGTCAACTTGACGGTCCTGCCGCCACCCAGTTTCTCGCTGACGCCTGGCGCCACCAGCGCTACGGTGGTCCGAGGAGCATCGACCACCATCAAGCTGACTACGGCGGCGCTCTATGGATTCCAGTCGCAGGTACTGCTGTCCGTGAGTGGACTGCCCAAAGGAGTGACCGCTAGCTTTGCCCCGGCCAGCATCGCGGCGCCCGGCAGCGGCACAACTACATTAACGCTAGGGGCGGCCTCCGCAACGACGGCCGGTTCCTTCAACCTGACGGTGACGGCTACCGGTGGAGGAGTGACGAAAACACAGGCGCTCACCTTCAGCGTGGCGCTGGCCTCCAAATAAGGTTGCTATAAGCCGTAAAGCAAACAAGGGGACGTCCCAGACGTCCCTTTGTTCTTCGAAAAGGATCGTAGTGTAAGGCGTCGTATGTGAAGGGCATTAACCTGGATCATTCATGAAGATTCTCATAGCACCCCGGGGCCAAAGCCCATTCGCGTGTGCGCTTGAATTCACCGGGCTAAAGCCCGGTGCTTCCACCCTGAGGCAACCGAAGCCTCAATCTCGGAGCGCCGGAACCTTGACCGAAGCCATGCCGGCAGCGGTCGCCGCCTGAATGCCAATGTCGGTGTCTTCAAAGACCAAACAGGATTCCGGTGGAACTCCCAGCCGGGCGGCCGCCACCAGAAACGGTTCCGGATGCGGCTTGCTCTTCTCATACTCGCCGGCGCAGACAATGGCGTCGAATCGGTCGAGCAATCCGAGGGCGGTAAGGGTTGTGGTTACCGAGTCCCGCCGGCTTCCGGTAACCACCGCGTAGGGAATCCGGCCCTGCTGATCCTCAATGTGCTCCAACACTTCCGGCACCGCCTTGAGTTGCGGAAGCAGCGTGTAGTACAGCTGCTCTTTGCGTTCGGCCACGGCCTGGGCCGGCATGCTCAGTCCCTGCATCCCGTTCAGCGTAATCACAACCTCGGCGGCCGGCATGCCACCCCAGGCGTAGAACAGCTCTTCCTCAAACACGCAGTTCCATTCGGCCAAGGCCGACGTCCAGGCAATGTAGTGCAGCGGCATGGAATCGGCGATTGTGCCGTCGCAGTCGAATAAATATGCTTGAAATGGGCCCGGGGGCAACTTTAGTTTCATTGGTTTCCTAGGCTCAATTGTACGACGGCGCTCCAGAACAGCGGAAAACCCGGAAAGCCGCGGCGGCAGAATGAGGGCCGCGGTTCCCTACGGCAACTGGCGCTTGCGATACTCATCAATAAAAAAAATGGTAGTTACCATAGTTTTCCGAAACGGCCAGACTATGTTTCTAATAAACCGCCGCCGGCCAGCCGCCCCCCGGGGTGATTATCTGCAATTAACTTCTTTCTTTTGTCATTGCTAGGCTACCGTCCCGTTTCCCCATAGGTTTATGAGAAACGTCTTTCTGGCCAAGATCACGCTGAAAAACTGCGGTAAAGAAATCAAGAGCGCAGCCGATAGAAGTGTTTGAGCTAGGAAAGAAATGAAACACGCCTTAAGAAAAGTTAATCGGCCGGCTTGGATGCCGTTAAAAACCAAAGAATTGAGGGACGGGATGCCGTAAAGAACCAAAGGAACCAGGACGGGAGCGCTCGCGTGGACAAGTGGGCGAGTCGCTCTGGGCAGTATTCAATAACTCCGACTATCCGCGTGTCGTGCCCGATCCACTGCACACTGACGAAAAGTCGGCAGAGAGTCAAAGGAGAGCGGAGAAATGTTTAACAAGCAATCTACATCTGGGACAGCGACGCATCAAAAAGCTATTGTAGCTTCCACAAACATCTTCAAGGGCTGGGGAAGCCTGGCGACCTTGCTATTGTTGTTGATAACCGCCGCCAACGCCTTCGGGACAGCGACAGCTACCACGACCGTGCTGAAAGCCGGCCTGACCTCCGCACCGACCGTTGCGATCACCACCGCGTCCTTTGGCGCCAGCGTGACGCTCACCGCGACCGTCACGCCCTCGACGGCGGTCGGCGCCGTGACCTTCAAACTGGGCGGCGTCGCCATCGGAAATCCCGTCGCCGTGAGTTCCGGAACAGCGACCCTGGCCACCTCCGCACTAGCGCTGGGCGCCAACTCCCTGACCGCGGTCTTCATTCCCACGAGTTCATTAAGCTTCGTTACCAGCACCTCCGGCACGTCGACCGTTACCGTAGCGCAAGCCACTACGACGACCGCGTTGCTAGCCGGGCTGACCTCCGCGCCGACCGTTGCGATCACCACCGCATCCTTTGGCGCCAGCGTGACTCTGACCGCGACCGTCACGCCCGCAGCGGCGGCCGGCAATGTAACCTTCAAGCTGGGAGGCGTCGCAATCGGTAGTCCCGTCGCCGTGAGTTCCGGAACCGCCAGCATCGCCACCTCCGCGCTGGCGCTGGGAGCCAACTCCCTGACAGCAGCCTTCACTCCCACGACCGTGGCAGACTATGCTGCCAGCGCCTCCGGCACGTCGACCGTTACCGTAGCGCAAGCCACTACGACCACCGGGTTGAAGGTCGGGCTGACCTCCGCGCCGACCGTTGCTATCACCACCGCATCCTTTGGCGCCAGCGTGACGCTCACCGCGACCATGACGCCCGCGACGGCGGTCGGCAATGTAACCTTCAAACTGGGAGGCGTCGCGATCGGTAGTCCCGTCGCCGTGAGTTCCGGAACCGCCAGCATTGCCACCTCCGCACTGGCGCTGGGAGCCAACTCCCTGACAGCAGCCTTCACTCCCACGACCGTGGCAGACTTTGCTGCCAGCGCCTCCGGCACGTCGACCGTTACGGTAGCGCAAGCCACTACGACGACCGGGTTGCTGGTCGGGCTGACATCCTCGCCGAGCGTTCCGATCAGCACCGCAGTCGCGGGCGCCAGCGTGACGCTCACCGCAACCGTCACGCCCGCGGCGGCGTCAGGCAATGTAACCTTCAAACTGGGAGGCGTCGCGATCGGTAGTCCCGTCGCCGTGAGTTCCGGAACCGCCACCATGGCCACCTCCGCACTGGCGGTGGGAGTCGACTCCCTGACAGCGGCCTTCACTCCCACGACCATAGCCGACTATGGTTCCAGCGCCTCCGGCGCGTCGTCCGTTACGGTGACCAAACCCACCACGACAACGGCCCTGATCGTTTCGGCAGGGCCATACTATTACGGCAGCAGTGTGACGCTGACCGCGAACCTGACGCCGTCGGCGGCGACCGGTTCCGTGAACTTCATGAACGGAGTCACCCAAGTGGGCACATGCACCCTTGGCTCCGGCACCTGTAACACCACTGTCTCCACACTGCCGGTGGCTTCCAACACCCTGACGGCTGTCTATGCCGGCGATGGGACCTATGCCACCAGCACTTCCGGCAGCAGCGGCGTCAACGTCGTCACCACTCCCACGCAGGTCACGTTGACTTCCTCTTTGCCCACCATCATGCCCAGCACAAGCATCACGCTGACGGCGACCGTATCTCCTGCTGCTTCTTCGGGGTCAGCTACCATCTCCTCGGGGAGCGTAACGTTCTATGACAGCAGCACCAGCCTGGGCAAGGCGACTGTCAATAGTTCTGGAGTCGCCACGTTGACCACCACCAGCGTGACAACGGCCGGCAGTCACTATCTCATCGCTTTGTATGGTGGATCTTACAGTTCTGGCACCACGCTGTTTGGCGTCAGCCTCTCCTCCTCGGCGAAAGTGGTCGTCAGCGATACGCTGGCGCCAACGATCAGCCACTGGTATGACCAGTCAGTCAAATACGGAAGTACGGTTACGTTCGCCGCAACGTCAAACTCCGACGGAGCACTGACCTACTCCGTGCTCTCGGGTCCGGGAACGATCCTCGGATCCACTCTGACGCCCACCGGAGTGGGACCGATTACGGTAGGCCTTACCGAGGCCGCCGGCACCTATTACCATGCGATTACGGATCCGACGGTGTGGGAAAAGACCGTGATGGTTTATCAGGCGCCCTTGCTCATCACCGCCGCCAGTCCCACGGTAGCGTATGGTGCGGCAGTACCGACGATCAATCCTATCTATACCACTCTGGTTAACGGGGATACAGGGTCATCGCTAGCCACGGCGCCAACCTGCAAAACCGCCTATACGACCGCCAACCACCCGGGAACTTTCATTTCCTACTGTTATGGTGCGGTGGCCCAGAACTATTCGATTACCTATGCGACCGGTTTGGTTACCGCGACCAAGGCGACGCCGACGATCGCTACCTTGCCGACTGCCTCTCAGATCACCTATGGTGCGAGACTGTCGACCTCTACGCTGACCTCCGGGTTGGCCACCGTTACGCCGGCCTCCGGGTTGGCCGACGTGGCCGGCGTCTTTAGCTGGGGCACCGGAACCACGATCCCCCGCGTAGGCTCCACCCAAGCCGTGACCTTCACGCCCACGGACACGACGGACTACACCAATGCGGGGACCACCATGACCGCTAACGTGGCCCAGGCAACGCCGATAATCACAGTCGAGCCGATCGCCAGCGCGGCTGCGTATAATACCGCCTTGGGCACATCCAGACTCACCGGTGGTACTTCCACCGGCATCTCTGGCAACATTCCCGGTGTCTACACCTGGACCACCACCAGCACGACCCTCACCACCATGGGCTTGAATTCCGAGAGCGTAACCTTCTCACCCTCGGATTCGAACGATTACACCACGGCGACGGGAGCAACCAACGTAAACGTGATCAAGGCGACGCCAATCGTCTCGCCGTGGCCGAGCGCCTCTGCGATCAGCTATGGTGCGGCGCTGTCTACCTCCAGTCTGACCGGCGGTTCCGCCACACCGAGCGGCGGCGCCTTCGCCTGGACCACCGGGGCCGCTATCCCAACCGTGGGCTCGCCTGCCGAGAGCGTGACCTACACGCCGACGGACACGGTCCACTATGGCAATGCGACGGGTACAGTACACATTACGGTGAATAAGTTAACGGCGACGATCGTTAGTTCGCCGACCGCCTCTCCGATCACCTACGGTCAGACGCTGGTCAGTTCCAAGCTGAGCGGCGGTTCTGCCACCGTACCCGGCACCTTTGCCTGGACCACCTCGTCCACGCAGCCAGGCGCGGGCACACCTTCCGAGAGCGTGACCTTCACGCCTTCGAATTCGGCGCTCTACGCCTCGGTGACGGGTTCAGTGAACGTTACCGTGAATCAGGCTAGCCCGACGGTCTCCCTCTGGCCGACCGCCACTTCGATCACCATGTCTGAGACGCTGGGCAGTTCCACTTTGGGCAGCGGTACTTCCACCCCGAGCGGCGGCAGTTTCGGCTGGACAAACTCCAGCGCCACGCTCGTACCCGGCACCTCGTTGTACAGCGTTACCTACACGCCCGCGGATACCACCGACTATGCCGACGTAATCGGAGCGGTAAACGTCACGGTTAACCCGTGTGGCTACCAGGACATAGCCAATTCCGCTTACTCCACGGCCATGTATCTGTTCGACGCCAATGACGCCCCATCCGTTCCTGCCTCCGTCGATGTCGAGGGCACGAACTTGAGCGCCGTCTGCGCCGTCAACGCAAATGCATCGGATACGACCATCACTCCCACAGTCACGTATCCCTTCATCACCTCCAACGCCGTAAGCAGCAACGCCACCGACTCCAGTTCCTACGGCTTGAACGCCGCGGTACTGGCCTACGGAACCGCAAACTCAGTGGGCACTGGCGCCACCATCACCATCGCCGACGATGGTTCCGGTGACCCGGGCTACATCAGCACCGGCAACGACAATAGCAGCGGCGTCTTCGCTAGTGAGGGAGGCATCGTCAACATCACGGATACTATCGTCACTACCTCTGGGAACAAGGCGCACGCACTGGCTGCGACCTATTCGGGTACCTTGGCTATAGTCAACGTGCAAGCTAGCACTGCCGGCACAAACAGCTCCGCTATCCTGGCGGGAGTGGGCGGCGGCACGGTGACGGTCAATGGCGGCTCCTACACGACCAGCGGTTCGCTCTCGTCGGCCATCCGAGCCGCCGGCACCGGCAGCTCGATCACCGTTACCGACGCCAATACCTCCGGAACCACCATCTCGGCGGCGAACGGAACGGCGGTTGCAATCGAGGGCGGAAACACGGTTACGATCACCAGCACCGTGGGCACCTCGCTCTCCGGCGCGTTGGGCGCCAATCATGGCATCTACCTCTACGAAGGCAACTCGGGAGACGCCACGGCCGGCCCCAGCAGCTTTACCATGACGAATGGCAGCATCTCCTATACCTGCGACGCGACCGCGACGGCGGCGTGCGCGACCGGCGTGCCCGCCAGTGGTCAAAACACCCTGGCCACGCTCTTCTCCGTCGCCAACACCACGGCCACTATCAACTTAACCGACGTGAGCGTGACCAACGACACGCCCACCAATACGAATAGCAACGGAACCCTGTTAACGGCCGCGGCGCTGGACGGTGGCACTGCCAGTCTCAACGGCGGTAATGCTATCTTCAACGCCTTTGGTGAAAACCTGACCGGCGACGTCATCGTGGATAGCATCAGCACGGTGGCCTTGTCCCTGGCTGCGGATAGCGCAAGTTCCCCTGTGCCTTCCACGCTGACGGGCGCAATCAACAATGCCAATAGTGGCGCATTAACGGTGAGTCTGACCCTGGACGCAACCAGTTCATGGGTCGTCACCGCTGACTCCTACCTGACATCGCTGGTTAACCCGGTTGCCGGCAACACTAACATCACCTGTGCCACTTCGTGCACAGTCTATGTAAACGAAACGCCGATCGTCATCGGCAACTAGAAGTTCAACCCGCGCAGGGATCGAGCGGCAGATAAAACTGCCTCTCGGTCCCTGCTTTTTTTTGTTTGGTGCTTTAACCTCGTTCTATCGCCTTACCCTCGGATTAAGTTCGCGCGTCAAAAACCCACCCATTTCGTCCCCAAATGAAAGGGGCGCCCATGGCAAAACCTCTGTCTTGGTTCCATGTTAAGCCGATGTACTTGGCGACATAGGCAAAGGTACCGGTTTTCAAGGACTCAGCCGTGTTGTGTAGGTTCGCCATCGCCCTATAGACGGCTGGGGGCGCCGCAATCTCGCGGGCATTGGCATAGGCGGCGAGCCGGTCACTTATGCCGGTGCCGCCCGGATTCGCCAGCAAGACGACAATAAGGTTCTTGCGTCTGAGCAATGTGGTATCGCCGGGCGACAACTTCAGCGCGGCATCGGTCGCCTGCAAGCGATCCGTTAGAAGTCTTTCGCCACTCCGTAGCGTGGCGAGGTCCCGTTCAATACTGATGCCGGATGGCGACGCTTCTAAAGGTCGGCGATCCGGCCGATTCGCCTGCGTCTGCTCTTCATACGAGGCCAATACCGCGGTTCCGGGGAAAAAGCCCGTTAGCACCCGGCCGCAACCCATGCCCAGAGAAACCATCGCAAACAGTGCGACTATATCTCCTACCGATGACCGCTTCCGGCAAACCGCCTCACTCTTGGGCTCGGCGGGCAGGCTGAAAGTTTTTTCCCGGCGCAAGCGGGGCGACCCAAACCGCCTTCTCGCAAAATCCGCCGCAATGAAGACAATCAAGAACAGGACAGTAAGAATGGCGCTCATAACAAAATCTCCTGGGTAGATGGCAAGGGGCAACCGATTGACTGCCGTTGTTCATTCACGAAGACGTTTCTGGGCCCTTGCATGAAAAGGCGTAATCGCGCAGGGATTTTTGCTGGGCTATTGTTAAAACTTGATGAATTGCACGCGGATGTTTCAGGGTCTCAAGACCGGGCTTTACTTTCCGGGTAGCAGGCCTGGGGTTTCATTCAGTTGAGAACGGCAACGCGCCAGCCGTTGCTGAATTTCAGAAATGCGCCTCTGCCAGCGCCGCAACAGCGGAGTCGCCGGCAGTTTCTGTAAATCGGCGAGGGCCTGCTGATCGGCGGTCATGGACGACTCCAGATCGCCGTGCCGGGCCTGAGGATTGGCGCCGGGAGCGTTTGCCAGTTGTTCCAGAACCTCTCCGCGAAGAGCCGGGGCGAGAGCCCAGCGAATCTGGAGATGAAGATTGGGTGGGGTCTCGCCGGACCAGCGATGAAGGGTGTCCGTATAGTGCGCAACCGTCTCCAGCGCCTGCTCGCGCTGGCCGAGGTGGCCATAAACGTTTGCCAGATCAATCATGTCTTCCAGCCATTGCACACGGCTGGAGATATCGGCCGTATTGAGCGCGCCCGCTTCCACGGTGCGCGCACTTTCCTGAAACTCCCCGGCCGCCTGCTGCCATTCTCCTTTCTTTTGCGCCAGCAGGCCGGAGCACTCCTGTGCATAACCGAGATAAGCACGATGTTGTGTGTTCTCGGAGGAAGTCAGCAGCAACTCTTTCAACAGGGCGATCGCGCGCTTGGTGCTGGCGGCCCCCTCCTCGAGAACGGCCTGCTCCCGTTCCACGCAACCCATGCGGAACAGCGCATTGGCCAGATCGAGTTTGGCCATATGATCGGCGGGATCGCGCTGCTGCAAACTCTCCGCTACTTCGATCGCCCGGTGGTAGTACTGGATGGCGGCGGGAGTGTCGGCGGCGGAGTTGGGATTGAATTCCGAGGATAAAGCTCCGGCCAGTTTTCCGAAGCCAAGCATCAGGTCGCGTTGCAAATTGGGATTGTTGGGGTTGCGCGTCGCCACTTGTTCGCGCATGGCCAGCATCTTGCGATAACAGGCGACCTGCGAGGCCGCGTCACCCATGACGGAGTAAATGTCTCCCTGGGTGCTGATGGCGGAACTCAACCAGTCTCCGGATTCGTCGGACGGATCTTTCCGGTTCATCTCCTCGGCCAACGCAATGGCCTGATTGATGTAACGCATCGCGAGCGGAAGATTGGTGGAGTTGAGCGATCTTGCCCGGTTGTTCAGCAGTTGGATGACGTAAGCCCCCGCCTTCCCGGAAGGGTGCAGGTCATACAGCCGCTCCGCCAGTTCGACGCCCCGGGTGTACCGCTCCTGGGCGGCACTGAGTTTGCCCAGCACGGTGTACACATCGCCCAGCCGATCGTACAAGCCGAGTTGGAGAACCGCGAGGCCGGTATCCTTAGGGTTCCGTTGCAATAACTGTTCGGTGATACGCAGGGAAATCTGGTAGTCCTGGAGGGCATCCTTAGTATTCCCCAGGCTGGGATGTAAGGGACGGCCGGTAACATCGCCCAGGCGTTCATAGGCTGTAGCCAATACCTGCAACACGCGGGGGTCTTCGCCGGCCTGTTGATGAAGATGATTCAAATATTGCAGGGTGGTCTCCACCATCTCCTGCCGCACTTTGGTGGCGCCGGTGAGATTGGCCAGTTGATCGTTGATGTCGAGCAGAACCTTGTTGGCCAACCCGGCAATCTGCACCATCTGCTCATCGGCGCGCTGGCGCGCGCTCTCGGCTTTCGCGGCTTGCAATTGCGCGAAGTCGCGCTCGCGAGTCGCCTCCAGGTGCGCGGATTCCGCCAGCCGACGTTGCTGATCGGCTTCCCGGGAGCGCTCTTCGGCGCGCCCCCGCTGCACTTCGGCGGCCGCCTGATGCACATCGGCCCAGTGCTTCTGGATCAGGGTAGTGATGCTCCCGGCGGTCAGGCAGAGCGCGGCTACCGCCGCCCCCAATACGGCGAGACGGTTGCGGCGGATGAATTTGGTTCCCCGGTAGCTCAGCGTATCTTTGCGTGCCCGCACCGGCCGTCCCGCGAGATACCCTCCAATATCGTCCGCCAGCTTCTCCACCGAGGCGTACCGTCGTTGCGGTTCCTGGCGCATCGCCATCAGTACGATATTGTCGAGATCGCCGCGGAGATGATAACTGACGGCTTTCAGCGAACGGTGCTGGAATTCCTGGGCTGTCGTGGAGTCCCGCGTGAGCACCGCCTCGCTGGGTGCTACGGTGTTGGTTTCGCAAATAACGCGCTCGATCTCATTCCGCGCATAGGTGGTCAAACGACGGGCGCGCTGGCCGGTTAGCAGTTCGTAGAGCACCGCGCCGAGCGAGCAAACGTCGGTGGACGTGGTGACGGCTTCGCCACGCACCTGCTCGGGACTGGCATAGTCCGGCGTCCAGGCCTGAAGCAAGGTAACGGTTCGGGCGGAAGGCTCGATGGAGGCTTCGTCCAATACCTTGGCGATTCCGAAGTCCAATAGCTTGGGCGTGCCTGCGGAATCGATGAGGATGTTGCTCGGCTTCAAATCGCGATGCACCACCAGATTGCGATGGGCGAAGGCCACCGCCTCGCAAACCTGGAGGAAAAGACGGCAGCGGGCTTCCAGGGAGAGCCGGCGTTCGCGGCACCACCGGTCAATCGGTACGCCCTCGATATACTCCATCACGAAATAAGGAGCGCCCTCGTCCGAGGTGCCGGCGTCGAGCAGGCGGGCGATATAGGGGTGATCGAGAAGAGCGAGAATCTGGCGCTCCTGCCGGAATCGTTGCAGAACGGCCGCGGAGCCCAGACCCGGCGCGATCAGTTTGATGGCGACCTTCTTGGAGAACTCCGCATCATCCCGTTCCGCCAGGTATACCGAACCCATCCCGCCCCGCCCCAACTCCGCCACAATCCGATATTGGCCGAAGCGCTTCTGCACGACTTCGGCGGCGATCACATCCGCCGCCGAATTCGCCACAATGCGAGCGATAACGTCCTCGGCCCCGGAGTCATTGCGCAACATCTGTTCCAGTTGCGCGCGCAGGCTATCGTCTCCAAGGCAAACCTTGGCAAGGTAGGCGTTGCGGGCTTCGCCCGTCAGCTCGGCGGCGGCAAGAAAATAGGAGTCAATCGCCTCCCGCGAGGATCTCGCCTTGTTGGGTGTCTCTGGCATTTGCAATTCGCTCAGGAAGACTCCAGCTAAAGATCCTTTCCCAAAATAGCCATGGCAATACGCAATTGGCTGCGAACGGTGGTCACGGGCAATCCAGTAACGGTTGCCGATTCTTCGGCGGTGAGTCCGCCAAAAAAGCGCATCTCCACCAGCCGGCTTTTCAGCGGATCGATGGATTCCAGCGCGCGCAAGGCGTCATCCAGGGCGACGATGGGGGTGGTCCGTTTGGCCCCGATCTCGCGGGTTTCATCCAGCGAAATACAGTCCGCTCCCTTCCCGCGTTTGGCCGCGTTGCGGGTGCGAGCGTGATCCACCAGGATCTGTCGCATGGCGCGGGCGGCGATTCCCATAAAGTGGGCGCGGCTCTCGCAATTCGGCTGCTCCTGTTCCACCAACCGCAGATAGGCTTCGTGCACCAGCGCCGTGGGTTGGAGCGTGTGGGAAGGACGTTCTTGACGCAGATACCCGCCCGCGAGACGGCGCAGTTCGGGGTATAGTCGCGTAAGCAGCTCATCCAGCGCATCTTTCTGTCCTTCCTGCGCCCGTTTGAGCAGGGCCGTAATTGAGGGTGTGGACATAAGAAGCCGCTAAACCGCAACCGCTCGGGTAAAACCATCTTAAGGACTCCCCCAGGTCAAGACAAGCGGGATGTCCCGCACTTCAGCGATGTCTTTGGGCGAGCCTTTCCGCGGCAGTATTGTTACAATGGGCTGCCGTCACTCAGAACATGACCACATTCTCCCATTTGCGTTGTCGCCTCTGGCTGGGCATTTTGCTGGCTCTCCTGGGTGCGCTCCCGGCGATCGCACTCGAACCCGGACGCGCCATGAGCGAGTACGGACATCGTGTCTGGCTCTCCGATTCCGGCCTGCCCCAGGAGACGGTATTGTGCCTGCTGCAAACGCGGGATGGCTATCTCTGGCTCTGCACCAGCGAGGGCGTGGTGCGCTTTGACGGGGTGCGCTTCACCACCTTCGATCACAGCAATAATCCAGGACTTAGCATAGGCGCCGCGCGCACCATGTATGAAGACCGGCAGGGCGGCATCTGGGTAGGCGGCAACAGCGGCCAGGTGGCCCACTACAAGGACGGGCGCTTCACCGCATTTCCCTGGAATTTGGGGCCCGCCAACGTGCTGGCCATCCTGGAAGATCACGAGGGCGCGGTCTGGTTCGGCACCGACGACGGTCTGTTCGCGTACCGCGACGGACAGATGCAGGAAATTGGCAGCAAACAGGGCGTGACCGTGCGCCAGATATGGGCGCTGGCCGAGGACGACCATCAGCGCATATGGATTGGCGGGGCCGATGGCGGGCTGTTTGTCTGGCAGAACGGTAAAGCTAACCCGATTCCGCGCGAACAGGCCGGAAACTCAATTACCTGCCTGGCCGCCCACGGCAACGATGTGTGGGTGGGAGGGCGTCCGGGCCTGTGGTTGTTCCACGATGGCAAGCCGGCGAGTTTCGCCGCGCAAGCGGCCCTCAAGCAGGAATCGTTTTCCACCCTCTACGCGGACCCGAACGGCTATTTGTGGGCCGGGACACGCCACACCGGTATCCGGCGTATCAGCCCCGACGGACACGTCGACGCCTACGGGCGTACCGACGGCCTTTCCTCCGACGACGTCATTGCCCTGCAGGGGGACACGTTCGGAAATCTTTGGATTGGAACTCTGGGCGCGGGTCTCAACCAGTTGCGCAATAACTTCTTCCAGAGTCTCGGCCAGGAACAAGGGTTACCCGGCTTTGTCCGCACCCTGGTGGGAGACCACCAGGGGGACATGTGGATTGCGACCCAGTCCGACGGCCTGTTTCTGGTACACGAGGGCAAGGTCGGAGCTTATCCCGGTCCCCGAAGTTTGTTTTTGCGTGGCTCCTTCGTGGATACGGACGGCTCTCTGTGGGTCGGCAGCGCGGACGGAACGGTTTACCATCAGATCGGCCGCAACCGGTTTAAGGAGTTCACCAAGGCCGACGGATTTATCGGTGGCAGCGTGAAATGCTTCCTGCGTTCCCGCGACGGCAGTCTCTGGATCGGCACCACCTTCGGCGTCAGCCGCTATCGCGACGGGCAGTTCCGCAATTACACCACGTCCGATGGCTTGGCCGGAAAAGAACTGGGGGACATCCTGGAAGCGCGGGATGGCACCCTCTGGTTTGCCACCAACGGCGGCCTCTCCGGCTTTCGCAACGAAAATTTCTTCGCCAGCATTACCGATAAGGACGGGTTGTCCAGCCGCCAACTGCGTTGTCTGTACGAAGACGCGGACGGCGCGATTTGGATTGGCACCCGTGATAGCGGCCTCAACCGCTACAAGCAGGGCAGAATCACGGTGTACAACCAGCACGTCGGCCTGGCCCGCGACGTGGTCTTCTCCATCATTGAGGATGACGCCCACAACTTCTGGATGAGCTCCACCCGCGGCGTGTTCTCGGTGCCCAAAAAACAACTGGATGACTATGCCGAAGGCCGTATTTCCGCCATTACCTCCGTCGCCTACGGTTCCGCCGACGGCATGAAAGCCGAGGAGTGCAGTGGCTATGCGCTCCCTGCCGCCTGGAAGGCTCGCGACGGACGGATCTGGTATGCCACGGTACGCGGCGTGGCTATTATCGACCCCCGACGCTCGCCGTCGGGCACGGTCCCACCCCGGGCGATCGTCGAGGAGATGCGCATTGACCAGCAGCCCGTTTCCCTGTCCTCGACGGAATTGGCCGTTCCTCCCGGACGGGGGGAACTGGAGTTTCACTACACCGCGGTTGACTTCCTCTCCCCGGAAAAGCTTCAGTTCAAGTACCGGCTTTTGGGCTATGACCGCGATTGGATCAATGCCGGCACTCGCCGCGAAGCCTTTTATACCAATCTTCCTCCCGGCCGTTATCGCTTCCAGGTATCCACTCTCGGCGGAGACGAACCGATAGCGGAAGTAAGCCTCGTGCTCCAGCCCCATTACTATCAGTCCTTCTGGTTCCGCGCGGCCATCGTACTGATCTTCTTCGTTGTGGTGTTTGCTATCTGCAGGGTAAGAAAGCCCAGTGCCAACCAGCCAGAGGCGAACATCCACCACGGAGACACGGAGGCACGGAGGAGCACGGAGCCAGACGGAAAAGAAGTTAGGAGTTAGGAGTCATCACCGTTCTCAACGTGGAACGTGGAACGAAAAACGTGGGTTAGTCCCCTCTGCGTCTCAGCGCCTCTGCGCGAGATTCCGGGGGGCCTGAACGTGAAACGGAAAACGTGAAACGCTCTTCACTCACCGGCTCATCTGGTAGGCCTGCATGATGGTGGCGTACTTGGTAATCATGTTCGGCACTTCCCAGTCCGGCAAGCGCCCGGTGCGGAGGTAGCGCAGATAGTTCCCGGTGACTTGGGCGAAATGCGCTTCGTGGCCGACGTCGTATTTCTCCGGCACCATGATTTGCCACACCTTACCATTCCGCCGAAAACCCACGCCGGGATATGTCCCCTGTAACTTTTCGAGAGCATCTTTAAGTGCGGCCTCCAAGGTTGTCTCGTCCACGTTGCCGTTGCTCTCCACGTAAAGTACCGGCTTGTAATTTTGCTCCGCTCCCTGGCGGATGACCAGATTCGCTTTGCTGCCGCGCATCATGGAGTAGTGCGTATCCCCGGTGCCCGGGGGGGCTTCAAAATTCCAGGTAACGGACACCTTGGCATAAACGTCGCGCAGCCGATAAGTGAACGCTCCGTTGGCATCGACCTGCAGCACACCGTCCTTTACGTCCGGATTGAGGAAGGTGGGGAAGGTTTCCAGGCCCGTTACCTTCTTGAATTGTTCGCGGGTGATGGGCGTGGCCCAGCGCCGGGCGCTGAGTACTTTGACGTCGGCGGGGCTCAGCGCCTGCTCGGGGAAGGTCTCCCATTGAATCAGGTCGACCAGATGGGTGGTGACATCCACGATGCCTTCCCCCTGCTGGCGCACATCGAAGGCCCAGGCCGGCCGTGTCAACTGGGCTCCGGCGACCAGTTTGGAGAAGTGGTGGACGCTTTCCTTGGTGATGGCGGGTTGCTCGGGGGAACCCTGCGCCAGTTTGCCAAACAGACCGGCTTGTTGCGAGAGTTCCTTTTGTAGCGTGGTGGTGATTTCGTAGCGCTCCGTCATAACGTCGTATAACAAAACATGATGGGCATCCGCCTCTTGAAAGGCCTGCTGCAGTTGGCGAAAACCCTCGGGAGTAATCGCCATCGGCTTATCGGCCAGGACATTCAGTCCCGCCTGCACCGACCGCAGAATATATTCCGTCTTGTTCCGATTGTTCCCGGCAATCACCACGATGTTGCCGGCTTGATCGTGCAGCATTTTCTCCAGGAAATCCGGACCAAGATAGACCTTCTCGCTCCAGTGAGTCGGCTGTTCGCTCCGCGTGTTGAAGCTCTCGATGAGCTTCAGATGCTCCTGGACCTCATCCCCGGCGGGCGCATACACCTGTACCACCGGGTCCACGTCGGGATACATAAATTTCTGTACCAGCGCGGCGGTAAAGTGTCCCGGGTCAAGGGTAATCAAGCGGAAGCGGATCGGTTGGTCCTTGGAGACGGCCATAACGTGATATCCCACCATGATTGCCGCGCACAACACGAGCAGTGTCAGAATGCGCTTCATAAGGGTTCCTCCCGGCATCCGCTTTTTGATTTTGAAAACGGCAACATTCTACGCCTTTTGGTATCAATCAGGGCGGGTTGATTCTTTGTGGTTTTCCGCTTTCTGATCAACCAACAGCAAGGTCGCCCGCTTCTTTGCGCCGGCTACTGGTGCGAGGGTGGGAGAGGCTTCTAGGTCCGGCGACAACGGGGCGGACGACAAGAAGCTTGGGTGCCCCTTTGGGGGCCTCCGAGATTACTCCGTGTGGGATAAATAGGTGAATAGCGGCTGGCGGCGAGAAGCAAAGCACTTCCGGTTCTTTCGGCCGGCATAGCCGTCCGAAAGAACCGGGCACGCTCGTTGATGGTCGATTAAAAAAGGAGCGAAAGGGCGGAAACCCGCCCCCCGCCCGTCTTCCTGGCTGATTAGAATTGAGACGTCTTGGTCGCGAAGCGGCCAGATGGCTTGGCTTTGGACTGCGGATACACGAACTCATAGCCGACATTCAAGTTCGGATTCACAAAACCCGTCAGTCTTTCCGGCCCTCCCTGACTGGGCCGGGAGAGATCAAGTTGCACTTCATCGATGCGGGCCAAAGGCATGCTGGGAACCACGGAAAAGAATCCAACCGGTCTTCCGTCCAGAGTCGAAATCTCCACCACTTTGCGCTGCATGGCGAAGAACCTCATTACGTACTTCCCCGGGGTCAACACCCTTCCGGGGACCGCGATCGCATCGCTCCCCACGGTCAAAATAATCCTATCGTCGGAGGACCCGGCACTGGCTGCAGGGACGGCAAGCATCCCAAGCATAACGATGGCAAGCACCAGGATGCATCGACTGCGGCTCATAGAGCCCTTATCCGTAGCTGGAGAAAACTCTTTGTTTGTTTCATCTGTCATATTGACCTCGCTGTCTAGGCGGATATGCGACCGGGCTAGGCCAATATGGACATAGCTCGGGCCTTATCGCCGACTCAAAGAAACTATCTCGATTGGTGGAAGGAAAAAGCTTGCCGGCCGAGGATCGGCCTGATCGTCGTGGGTTGGTTGATCACCGAGTTATTTCGGGAGAGCGACACTAGCAAACCTCTTAGGGGAAAGCGCCTACCTTCACTCACTATGGCGCCGTCCTGTACCGCCGTTGCGGTATCCCATTGTGACTACCTACATCTGTTCCAGTTCCTTTGATGCTCGCCGCCGCAATCGGTTGCAAGTAGCACACCCAAGACGCACGACCAGCGACAGATGGGGATATTTACGCCCCGATTTTCAAAAAAAATGCCGATCTCGGCGGCACAAAGCTGGCTAATGCCCTACCCGTTATTAAGCTAACGGCGAAGTTGTGCCTTACCCGAATCGGCATTCTGTGGAGCCCTGGGATACCGATGCCAGTATCGGGAACAGCTTAATTCTCCCTAGCGAATAACCTTGCGGACCCGAAAGGCGCCGGCGGATTGAACTATTTCACTTTCCCGCTAATAACTCCGATGTCACTTGTAAACTCCAGCGGCGAAGCGCAGACTGGGTGCGCCTTTTTAGACCCTAGGTTTCAGCTGTAACGCTGAGGATGCTAGGCCGTCGTTTGCATGCTATCTACGACTCGTGGCGGCAGTAGGCGAGGCTTATCCGATAGCGCGCGACGGCATCCGCACCAAACTACATCCTCGGCGCGGCCCTCAATCCTATATAGAAGCATCCCGCCTCGAACGCGGGAGGGAGTTGCTATGCGCAAGGTGCTGGCTGTTTCCCCGTCTACCGATTTGCCGAATACCACAACCACGCATTCCACGGATGATCATGGTTCGTTTTTCGTGAGAGCGCGGCATGGCGCCGCAAAACGTTGGGCCGGAGCGCGAAGGACCGGGCGCTTGGCAGCACTCTGCCTCGTGGTTTGGGCCCTGGGGTCTCTCTGCCCGCCCGCCAATGCGCAAACCGGCGAATGGACATGGATGGGCGGAGGCAATTCGGTGCGCTGTTGTGCTGTATCCGCGGTCTACGGCACGCTGGGTGAACCCGCTGCCGGGAACATTCCCGGAGACCGACTGGCGGCGATGAGTTGGACGGATAGCAGCGGCAATTTTTGGCTATTTGGCGGGTATGGCGCGGCCACCGGCTATTTGTCCGGCGATCTCAACGATCTTTGGGAATTCAATCCCACCACCAACGAGTGGGCATGGATGAGCGGAAGCAACGCGCTGAACCCGATCGGGGTGTACGGTACGCTGGGCGTTCCCGCTGCCGAAAACGTTCCTGGAAGCCGGACAGACGCGGTCACATGGACGGACAGCAGCGGCAATTTGTGGCTGTTTGGGGGCGCTGGCGTCGATTCCGCCGGCCAGACTGGCGGTCTCAATGATCTTTGGAAGTTCAATCCTTCCTCGAACCAATGGGTATGGATGGGCGGAGGCAGCACCTTTGTCCCGCTCGACCAGCGCGCATACGATACCTACGGCAAGCTCGGAATGTACGGCACGCTGGGCGTTCCCGCCGCCGAAAACGCTCCCGGCAGCCGCAGCGGTTCGGGCGGTTGGACGGATAGCGAAGGGAATCTCTGGCTTTTTGGTGGATCTGGCGTTGATGCCGCCGGCAATTCGGGCAATCTCGGCGACCTTTGGGAGTTCAATCCTTATACGAACGAGTGGGCCTGGATAGGCGGGAGCAGCACGCTAGTAACCAGGGACCAGACCGGAGCATATGGCCAGCCCGGAGTATATGGCACGCTAGGGGTTCCTGGCGCCGGGAACATTCCTGGGGGCAGAAGTGATGCGGCCAGTTGGACCGATGGCAGTGGGAACCTGTGGCTTTGGGGGGGAGATGGCTTGGATTCCACCGGCACAGAGGGGGAACTCAACGACCTTTGGGAGTTCAATCCTTCCATTGGCGAATGGATGTGGATGGGCGGGAGCAGCACCTTCACCTATAAAGAAGACAACACATACTATGGTGCGCTCGGAGTGTACGGCACGCTGGGGGCTCCCGCGGCACAAAACATTCCTGGAGGCCGGAACAGTGCCGCTACCTGGATTGATCGCAGCGGCAATTTCTGGCTGTTTGGTGGGGAGGGCTTCGATTCCGCCGGCACACTTATCTCTCTCGATGACCTTTGGGAATACTTTCCATCCTCCAATGAATGGGCATGGATGGGCGGGCACAGCACGATAAACAACGGTGCCGCGGAGCTTGGAGTCTATGGCACCCTGGGAGTCGCTGCTGCCGGAAACATTCCCGGCATCCGGTATAGCGGGGTCAGTTGGACAGACGACAACGGCAATCTATGGCTATTCGGCGGTGACACCGTTGATGCGACCGGAAATGGTGGTTGGCTCAATGACCTTTGGGAGTATCAGCCTCCCGCCGGCTCCCCAAGAGTCGCCCGGCCAGTCTTCAGTTTGTCCCCGGGGATTTACGGTTCGGCTCAAACCGTAACGATTTCCGATGCGACCGCCGGGGCCACCATCTACTACACCACGGATGGGACAATACCTGTCACTACCCCTCCTACGCCGTCTAACGTGTACAACGGTACGATTACGGTCAACTCCACAGAGACGATTAAGGCGATCGCGGCCGCCGGCGGCAAGGCAAACAGCGCGCTGGCGGGAGCAACCTACATCATTAACCCGGCGCCAACACCGCTATTCTCCATCCCTTCGGGAAGCTACGCCACGGCACTGACGGTGACCATCTCGGATGCGATTGGGGCTCCGATTTACTACACGACGGATGGCACCACGCCCACTACCGCCTCGAACTTATACGGCGGTCCGATTACGGTGAATGCCACCGAGTCAATTGAGGCCATCGCCGTGGCCAGTGGGTATTCCACCAGCGCCGTGGCCGGCGCGACCTATGCGATTCTTCCGCCGGTAGCTACTCCATCGCTCTCTGTCGCCTCTGGAACTTACACCACGGTACAAACGGTGACGATCTCGGATACGACTCCCGGGGCCATCATCTACTACACGACCGATGGGAGCACCCCCACTACCGGATCGAATTGGTATAAAGCTCCGATCACGGTGTATTCCACACAGACCGTTCAAGCCATGGCCGTAGCCATCGGCTATCCCAACAGCGCCGTAGCCGCCGCGACCTATACCATTACTCTTCCCCTTCCGCTGGGCCAATGGGCGTGGATGGGCGGCAGCAACACCCCAGTGAGCACATATGTAAACGGCTATAACTTTTCCGGCGTGCCCGGAACCTACGGCACAGTAGGGGTCGCGGCTGCCGGAAACATTCCCGGAAGCCGGGGTAGTTCGATCGGATGGACGGATCGGAGCGGAAAGCTGTGGCTGTTCGGTGGCTATGGCCCCGATTCCAACTTCTGGGTCGGCTTGCTCAACGACCTCTGGAAGTTCGACCCGGCCACCGGCCAATGGACCTGGATGGGCGGCAGCAATACCATCCCCCCCTGCCCTAGCAATAATTGCGGCCGGCCCGGCGTGTACGGCCAGTTAGGCACACCCGCTGCCGGAAATATTCCCGGTTCCCGGGATAGCGCAGTCAGCTGGACCGATAGCCAGGACAATTTCTGGCTCTTTGGGGGATTGGGGATGGACGCCAACGGTGTATATGGCTCGCTCAACGATCTTTGGGTGTTCAATCCTTCCTCCGGCCAATGGGCGTGGATGAGCGGCAGCAACACGATACCAGTCGCTTCCTGGGGCACGGGCTTGGGACAGCCGGGAGTTTACGGCACGTTGGGCGTCCCGGCTGCCGGAAACGTTCCCGGAAGCCGGACCTATGCGGTCAGCTGGACTGACAGCAACGGCAATTTATGGCTCTTTGGGGGAAACGCCTATGACTCCACAGGCACTATGGACTCCCTGAATGACCTTTGGGTATTCCACCCTGACACCCGCCAATGGACATGGATGGGCGGCAGCAACACCGGCGGCTGCGATGACAATGGTTGTGCTCCGGCCGCAACCTACGGCACCTTGGGTACGCCCGCTGCCGGAAACGTTCCGGGGGGGCGGCTCGGCGCCGTCAGTTGGACCGATAGCAACGGTAATCTTTGGCTCTTTGGAGGTTTAGGCTACGAATCCGGGGATGCCTTTGACGGATATTCGGTCCCCGAGGGGGATCTGAATGACCTTTGGAAATTCACTCCTGCCATTGGCCAATGGGCATGGATGGGCGGGAGCAACTGGATGCAGGAGACCCGCTATTACACCGGACCGTTTGGAATTTACGGCGATATGGCAACGCCCGCTGCCGCGAACATGCCGGGAGGCCGAGTCGGCGCCCTTAGCTGGACGGATCACAAGGGCAATTTCTGGCTCTATGGCGGGGCAGGCCTTTCGCAGAACATTTATTGCACCCTCAATGATCTTTGGGAGTTTAGTCCTTCTACTCAGGAATGGGCCTGGATGGGCGGGAATAGCGTTATACCCGATGACGGAATGGGCGATTGTGTACCTCCAGCCGCAGTTTACGGTACGCCTGGAACGCCTGCGTTCGGCAACAATCCTGGAAGCCGAATGGCTTCCTTGACGTGGGCTGATGGCAACGGCAACTTTTGGCTCTTTGGAGCCTCAGCCAACGACCTTTGGGAATATCAGCTTCCCACCGCCTCCAGCGCCGTTACGCCCACAGTAACTTGGGCAACACCAGTGGCAATCCCATACGGCACCGCGCTGACTGGAACGCAACTGAATGCCACGACTGGCGCTGCGGGCACGCTCACCTACACACCGCCCGCAGGCACGGTGTTGAATGCCGGGACGCAAACCCTCTCGGTAACATTCACGCCAACGGATACGAACGCTTACACCACTACAACTCAAACCGTCACGCTCACCGTCACCCCCGCCGCGCCGGCCGTGACGGTTTCATGTCCGGCAGCGACTTACGATGGCAACTCACATTCCTGCAGCGCTGCGGCAACGGGCGTAGGCGGAACCAGTGTCAGCGGTACGCTCGCCATCACCCCCGGCAGCCAGATCTCAGTCGGCAGCTATCTGGAGACGGCAACGTTTACCAGCGCCAATTCGAACTACAGCAACGGCTTCGGTTCGGGAACTCTGGTCATCAGTCAACCGGTGAAAGGAACGATCTCCGCCACGTTGAACACGACCTCCATCGCCTTCCCTAATCCGATCATGATTGGCCAGTCGGCTCCAGCGCAGTATGTAACCATCCTGAGCACGGGAACAGCGCCGCTGCAGGTGAGCAGCGTAACGGTTGGCGGAGCGAACCCGGCAGACTTCAAGGTGACCAACCAGGCCGGCAACTGCGCAACGGCGACCCCGGCAACCCCGGCGATCCTGATTAGTCATGCCGATTGCAACCTCCGGGTGATCTTCGCCCCCGTGGCCAGCGGCCCGCGATCGGCGATCCTGTATCTCAATGACGATCTCACGGGTTCTCCGCAGCAGGTACAGCTGAGCGGAACGGCGGTCTCGGGCTCCGTGCTAACGCTGACTGCCACCACCTTGATATTCCCCACCACCACCGTCGGCACGCCGGCCCAGCCCCAGTACCTCGTGCTCAAGAGCGTGGGGTCCCAACCGGTAGTCGTGAATCAGGTGATTCTCAGCTCCGGCGACTTCGATTTAACCGACCAGGCCGGCACCTGCACCACCGCGCTTACCACAAGCTTGGCGCCGGGGGCGAACTGCACGATTCGAGTGAGGTTCCACCCCACCGCCGAGGGCAGCCGAAGCGCAACCGTAACGATTAACGACAATACCGCAACAACACCGCACACAGTGACGCTGAACGGAACGGCGGTCTCGGGCTCCGTGCTAACGCTGACTGCCACCACCTTGACATTCCCCGCCACCACCGTCGGCTCGCCGGCCCAGCCCCAGTACCTCGTGCTCAAGAGCGTGGGGTCCCAACCGGTAGTCGTGAATCAGGTGGTTCTCAGCTCCGGCGACTTCGATTTGACCAACCAGGCCGGCACCTGCACCACCGCGCTTACTACAAGCTTGGCGCCGGGGGCGAACTGCACGATTCGAGTGAGGTTCCACCCCACCGCCAAGGGCAGCCGAAGCGCAACCGTAACAATTAACGACAATACCGCAACAACACCGCACACGGTGACGCTGAACGGAATCGGACAATAATGGCACAGGGGTGCGATGGAATTCCATCGCCCCCCTGTACTCGCTAAATCATCCGGCCTCGGCAGAGCGCCCGCAATCGGCCGGGATCGGCAGCTGGCTTTATCATCCACTATCTGAAACGTGACGCGCTTCCCTTCCTCTGTGCCCTCTGTGGTGAATTACTTTTGATTGTTCGCACCGTGGAACGTGGAACGAAAAACGTGAAACGATCTTCGTGCCCTCCGCGTCTCCGCGCCCCAGCGCGAGATTCCGGGGGTTGCGCTACTTGCAACCGAATGCGGCGGCGCGCATCAAAAGAAGTGGAACTGATGTAGGTAGTCAGACCGTCACCATGGCCGCAATGTCAGGAGAGCGGCTCAAGAGTTCCACGAATATCACCCTGACCATTGCGGCGCGACCAACTACCGCTCTTCAAAAAGGTCCCAGCGCTGGCAGGACAACGGGGCAGTTGGGATCGGACGACTGAATCCAGCGCAACCAAACGTTGGTATCGATCAGAACATCACTACTGACCCGCTCCCGCCGCCTTCGTAGCATCTTTCATCGAAAGCTGGCCAAGAATTTGCTCACGCGCCAAAGCGGCATCCGCCTCAAGTTTCTGCGCCAGCTGTTGCCTGCAGGCTTCATCATAGGGAACCGCAAGCTGCGCATTATCCCAGGGCTCGTCGAAATGCGCCTGCTTGAAGCTAGAGTACACGCCCCCAAAGGTATCCATCGCCACGACACACCAGCTGTTGTACGCTTCGCGTTGATAGGGATATGGGTTCATCAACATTTGTTTCTGCCCATCCGCAATAATCGCTCGGCCAAAATTCTCCGAAGGATGAGCGGCAGAAACCGTCGGTTGTGCGGGTACTATGTTACGAATATAGTCCGTGAGCCGCCGCTTACATTCGGAAACGGATTCGATATCAGCCGGGTCGTAAGAAATCGTCCTATAATGCGAAACGTCGAATGGGAGTCCACGAAGATCGCGTGAAATCATCAATAATGGCAAGCCAAGGGCATGCCGAACACCAATTTCATACATCACATTGGGATTTCTTTCGGTAAGATCCGCAACCACTAACTCAGCGGAATGGAGCGCATTCCTAATCTGTTCGGGTATCATGCCCGAGTCGGGTATTTCGTCAGCACGTTCGCAGGAATATCCAAGCGGTTCGACTGTTGTGATTTTGGCATTTCTAGAGTGGTTCACTTCGGCGGTTTGTTTTGGCCCACCCGCGGCACAGCTAACTTTTCCTCTGGATTTGCGCGTGAGCTCGTGATGAGGGACATCCTGAACGCAGCGATTTATTGTAAAGGCAGTGCAGGAGTTTCTTGTGAGAGCCGGGTTACCGGTTTCAACCAAGCCTTTCCTAGCCAGCCCCGTGTTGCTCTCCCGCTACAAGAAACGTGATTACGAAGGCCCTGATAGAATCGCCAACAAGCACTTGTAAACTGGACAGATGATCGTCCAACGGGGAGTGATCGTGGCGAAACACGCGGCACCAAGGACTATGCAGCCACCCAGACGCATGCGAAACCGCATGCCGGAGGCGACACCGGCGGCGACCGTCGCCACGCACTCGCGCTGGATGCGGAACGCTCATATCGCCTTTGTACTGCTCGTGATCGTGGGCTTCGCGCTGATTCGATTCCGGCTCCGCGATATGCCGCTGGAACGCGATGAGGGCGAATACGCCTATGCGGGACAATTGCTGTTGCATGGGATAGCGCCTTACAAGCTCGCCTACACCATGAAACTGCCCGGGACGTTCCTCGCCTATGCCGCCATGCTCGCGATTTTTGGCCAGACCAGTGCCGGGGTCCACCTTGGGCTTATCCTGGTCAACGCCACCACGACCTTACTGGTGTGTCTGCTGGCCAGAAAACTCTTCGGACAACTGGCGGGATCCGTTGCCGCCGCCAGCTACGCGGTGCTGTCTGCCAGCCCTACGGTCCTGGGCTTGGCCGGCCATGCCACTCATTTTGTATTGCTGCCGGCGCTGGCGGGAATTCTGCTCTTATTGAAAGCATGCGATAGCAGGCGAACCTGGCTTTTCCTGGGCAGCGGAGCGCTGTTTGGCCTCGCCTTCCTGATGAAGCAACCCGGGATATTCTTTGCGGGGTTCGGTGGGCTATACCTCCTGTTTCGCGAAAGCCGAACCCGGCCGCTCAATTGGCCGGCGATCGCGGCACGTGCCGGCGCCTATCTCGTTGGCCTGACGCTGCCTTTTGGACTGCTGTGCCTGGACTTGGCCGCCACCGGGTCTTTCTCCAAGTTCTGGTTCTGGACGTTTACCTATGCCCGCGAATACGGGTCGATCACCGGCCTGGCGGAAGCGGCCGCCAAATTCCAGCAGAATTTTCCGGCGATCGTGGGCCCGGCATTCTGGATTTGGGTGCTGGCGGGAGCCGGCGTCATCGCCTTGCTATGGAACCGTACCGCGCGAGTTCATGCCATTTTCCTGCTGGCATTCACGGCGTTTTCTTTTGCCGCCGTTTGTCCCGGTTTCTACTTCCGCGAGCACTATTTCATTCTTCTGTTGCCGGCGGTGGCTCTCCTGGCCGGCGTAGCCGTTAGTTCGGCAACCACCGGACTTCAGGCCTGGCTGCACTCCCGGGTGGCCGGTGTAATACCCGCGGTGCTCTTTCTATTTGCATTCGGTTTCGTCATTGTGCAACAGGAAGCGTTTTTCTTTGAAGCCGATCCGATTGCCGCATGCCGGGAGCTTTATAGCCCGAATCCCTTTCCGGAGGCGGTGGCGATTGCCGATTATATCCGGCAGCACTCGTCGCCCCAGGCGCGTATCGCGGTTTTCGGATCCGAGCCGGAGATTTATTTCTATTCCGGGCGCGGAGCCGCTACCGGTTACATTTATACCTACGGCCTGACGGAAAAGCAGAAGTATGCGCTGACCATGCAACACGAAATGGCCGGAGAGATCGAGGCGGCGCGGCCGGAATATTTTGTGTACGTTCAGATCATGGGGTCCTGGCTGGCCGGGCCCGATTCGCCACACTGGATTTTCTCCTGGGCGGATCGCTATTTGAAGGAAAACTACGAACTGGCCGGGATCGCCGACATGAGCTCTCCGCAAACGCGATACTTATGGGGCGAGGCGGCAAGCAATTACTCGCAGCAGTCAAGTTACGCGGTGCTCGTGTATCACCGAAAAGGCTAGGCACAACCTTCCACCGCAGGGAGGAGATTTACCGATGCAAGAGACGGCTCTGATTATTGAAGATAACGAGCAGAACCTCTATCTGCTGCGGTTTTTGCTGGTCCAGAATGGTTTCATCGTTCACGAAGCCCGGGACGGGATTCAGGGGATAAGGATGGCGAGTGAACTGCGGCCGGACATCATTCTCCTCGATATTCAGTTACCGGAGCTGGACGGGTACGCCGTGGCGGCGAAACTGCGGGAAGATGCCGCCCTGCGGAAGACTCCCATCATTGCTGTAACCTCCTTTGCCATGGTGGGAGACCGCGACAAGGCAATCTCGGCTGGCGCAACCGACTATATTGAAAAGCCCATCGATCCCGACACATTCGTGGAACAGATTCGCCAGTACCTGCCCCGCAAGAATCCTTAGCGCCCGCCGCTTGCGGCTGGCTCAGGCCGCCGCCGTCAGATACTTGCTGATTTGGGCGAGAAGCGTTTCCGGATCAACTGGTTTCTCGATAAAATCCGTGGCACCCGCCGCCATCGCCTCATCATAATCTTCCGCCCGGGCATTCCCCGTCATCACGATAATCGGCGTGGCGCGCAACTTCGGGTCAGCCCGGAGCGCCCGGGCCACGTCATAACCGCACATCTGGGGAAGTTGCACGTCGAGCAAAATGCAATCCGGGCAGGTGCGGCTCGCAACTTCGATCCCCATGATCCCGTCTCTGGCCTCGTACACCATCATGCCGCTCTGTTCCAACAGATAGCGGAGGAGATACAGGTTTGTTTCGTTATCTTCGACAATGAGAACCGACCTTTTCATGGCTATGTCTTGCCTCCCTCCGGCAACCGGAAGGTAAACGTGCTTCCCTGTCCGGGCTGGCTGGCCACGGACATCGTGCCCCCCATCAGCTCCGTCAACTTCTTGCAGATAGAGAGTCCGAGACCCGTACCTTCATGCTTGCGCGCCAGCCCCGCCTCCAACTGCTGGAACGGCCGGAAAAGGCGGTCAACGTCTTCCGCCCGGATGCCAATGCCCGAATCGCGGACGGAAATGACCAGCCAGCCGTCTTCCATCGCGCAGCGCACTTCCACCTCCCCCTGCTCGGTGAACTTGATGGCGTTGCTCAGTAGATTCAACAGAATCTGCTCGATTCGCCGGCCGTCGCCGAGAATTGTCCCCACCTCCGGCGCAATCTCCGAGCACAGCTTCAGCCCCTTGGCCTTGGCCTGCGGCAAGACCGACAGCAGCACTTTCTCCACCGCCTGGCGGGCGTCAACGGAATTCATGCGTACTTCCAGCTGGCCGGCCTCGATCTTGGACAGGTCCAGTACGTCATTGATCAGCGCCAGCAGGTGGCGGGAGCTGCCCCGGACCATCCCCAGCTGCGTTCTTTGTTCCGCGTTCAGGGGACCGGGGAGCCCCTGCAGGACGATCCCCGTGAATCCGATGATGGAGTTCAAGGGCGTGCGTAACTCATGCGACATGGTGGCCAGGAAGGCCGATTTAAAGCGATCCGCGGATTCGGCCGCCTCCTTGGCCACCAGCAATTCCGCGGTGCGCTGCCGTACCCGCTCCTCCAGTTCGCTCTGCGCGCGCATCAAGGCATCAACGGCCTCGGCCCGCTCCCGGCGTGCGCGCAGCGCCGCGATACCATGCTCCAGGTTCTCCCCCAGTTCGCTGAGGAGCTGGACCTCGGCGGCATCAAAGGCATCGGACTCTCGCGCATAGATGCCCAGAGCTCCAATCACTTTTTCGCCCAGATGCAGGGGGACCGCCATAACGGACTCCACCCCCAGGCTGGACATGATCTCGTGCCAAGCCGCGGGCATGGACTGTTGGCGGGTACTCCGGACGACGGCAACTTTGCCCTGGCGGATAGCGGAGCCCATCATGCCCCGGCCGTGCTCGCTATCGGCCCAGCTGACATGAATTTGGCGCAAGACATTCTCCACCGGCCCGGCGAAGGCGATCGGACGCACCGTGCGGGCCTCGTCATTCTCGGCATATCCCACCCAGGCCGCTACATATCCCGCCGGCCCGACCGCCACCCGGCAGACCTCCCGCAGCAGCGCCGGCTCGTCCGTGGCATGCACCACCGCCGAATTGCACTGCGACAGCACGCGTAACGCCCGGTGGGTCTTCCACAGAGTTTCCTCCTCCGCCTTGCGTTGGCTGATGTCGATAAACATGGAAACCGTGCCCTGAAAACGGCCTTCCTCATCGAAGATGGGCGTCCCGGAAGCCAGCGCCCATATCACCGTGCCGTCCGTGCGCCGGAAGCGCCGTTCGTAGCTCTCCGAGATCCCCTGCCGCCGCTTCTCGATCCTGGCATCGTGGTCGGGAAGATCCGCTTCCAGCAGGAAATCGGTCACCGGCCGGCCGATGAACTCCTCCCGTGGGCAGCCCAGCATGGAAGCTATCCGCTCGTTGACAAAAGTGAACCTGCTCTCGGCGTCGAGCACAACGATTCCTTCGTTGGCGGTATCGACAATGCGCCGGTACCGCGCCTCGCTTTCGCGCAGGGCCTTCTCGGTTGCCTTGCGTTTACTGGTGTCCTGGAAGACGGCAACCCCGCTCAGCAGATTGCCGGCATCGTCCCGCACTGGCCGCGCGTTGATCTCCAGCCACAAGCTTTCCTCGCCGCGCGGCCTCTTCACCACCAGCTCCATCGCACATTCTTCTCCGCGTATGGCGCGCACCAACGGCAATGCCTCGGTGGGACAAAGCGCGTCTTGCTCGGGAAGATACAGGTTGTAGTATCCGGCCCAATCTTCTTTGCGAAGCGCTCCGGGATCCGGCCCGAGCAGCTTCGCGGCCGAGGTGTTCCAGACCTGAAAATGGCCTTCCCGATCCGCGGAAACTACGCCTTCCGCGAGGCTCTCTATGACGGAATCGAGCAGTTCCGCCTGTTCCCGCCGCGATTGTTCCGAACGAACCAGCTCCTGGTTTTGCCGGGCGATGGCGCGCGAAATGGCGAACGAGAGCGTAATGCCGGCGATCAGAATCGCCAGGCCGCCGCCCACCATCACGCCCGTATACCAGCGGACCTTTCTGGCGGCCAGCACCTCCCCGTCGCGCGCCTCCTGGTTGGCGAGCTCCACAATCTGATCAACCGCCACGACATGCCGGGCATAAAGCGGGTTCATCCCGGTCAGCAGAATGGCTCGCGCCTCCTCGTGGTCGTTGCGCAGGATGCGCGGAATATATTCCTGCTGCGCCAGTTGAAGGTACTGCTCGGCCGTGACATAGGCCGTGCGCATCATCATATCTTTCAGGGGGCCTTCCGGCATGATTCGCACATAGATGGCATGCTGCCGCTCGAACGATTCCCGCGCGGCCTGAAACATATCGCGGTAGCTGCGCAGCAGCGCCGGATCGGAGGTGTCATCCATCATGTTGCAGATGAGAGCGGCCTGCAGGAGACTCTCGGAAGGCGGAACGTAATTCGCAACCACGTCCCGGCTGAGTGTGATCTGCTCGTAGAGAGGACCATTGACCTCGATACGCCGCAAGGTCGTGAAGGCCATCAGGGCAAAAAGAATCAGCCCGCCAAACCCGATTGCGGTGAGCCATCGCAGATTGGAACGGATCGTCATCCTCGCGCTCCCGGCCGAAAAGCAGCTTCTTTCCGGATTGGATGGGCGAAATCGGCTACATCACCAGGGATTGGGGCCTGTGACTTCCCTGCCAGTGCTTGCGGACTTCCGAACAAGCCATTCTATAGGATGCTCGCTGACGCGGGAGGCTTGGGAGAGAGATTTGAAAGAGGCAAGGTTTCAAAGTTTCAGAGGTTTCGAAGGTTTCAAGGAAAACCCGCAAGCGGCAGGATCAGCCACTGCGCCGAACCGGTGGAAGCACCGGGCTTCAGCCCTTGCAATTACCCACAAGTCCCTCGCGAAGCCAGGCAAGCCTATAAGGCCTGCTCTGAAGCAAAAAGCATTGGGCCAAACGCAGCGCAAGCCGCAAAGCGGCGCCAAGAGTCATAGCCAGGGGTGGAGTCCCGCGGGGAGCGGGACGGAACCCCTGGTTAGGTGCAAATACACGTTCGCGCCCTGAAAGGGCGCGGTGAATCAAATGGATACGCTCACCGCGCCCCGCCAGGGCGCGCCCGTTCTTCTTGCTTACCAGGGGTTCCGCTTCGCTCCACCCCTGGCTAGGATTCGAGGCGCGGCTTCGCCGCTCACACTTTAGGCATCCCCGGTACGCGTCTTCAGGAAACCGTCAGCCCTTGTCAAACAGCGTGGTGCGGACTTGTGAGTGATTGAAAGGGCTTCAGCCCGCTGAACAGGGCGTGAACCGTAGCAGGACCTTTAGGCCCTGTATGCTATTGCAGTGGAAACTCCGGAGCCCGCGCAGCGGGCGTAAGAACTATCGGCCAAAGCCGATCCGGTCCATTGCTCTTCGTGGCTGAGCGGGAGGAACTACGCGGCATGCGCTGTCCGGCTGAAATCGCCAGGAAACTCTGGTGGTTGTTTGCTCTCTGCAATCTTTTTGCGTTTGGTGTTTTGGATGCGCAGCAGGATGCCTGGGAGCCATCTCAAAGTCACACGCAAGTGGCGATATGGCCGGGCACGCCGCCCGATGCACAACCTGTTCCGGGGACGGAATATGTCGAGACGCCGAAAGACGAAACGGTTGCCGGCAAGCCGATTGTTTGGGTCAGCAACATCACGAAACCCACGATGACGGTCTATTCGCCCGAAGGAAAGAATACGGGCGTCGCGGTGGTGGTGTTTCCTGGCGGCGGCTTCGAGGGATTAGCCATCGACCTGGAAGGCACGGAGGTGTGTGATTGGCTGACATCCGAGGGGATCACCTGCGTGCTGCTGAAATATCGCGTGCCGAGCCTACCCTATGACTGGCACTGCAAGTGTCGTCCCAACGATCTTGCGACGTCAACGCTGGCGCTAGAGGATGCGCAGAGGACGATCGGTTTGGTACGATCGCATGCCGCGGAGTGGCACATCAATCCGCAGAAGGTTGGAGTGCTTGGGTTTTCCGCCGGCGGATACCTGGTGGCGGAGATCAGCACGGTATTCCAGCGGCGTTTGTACGCGCCTCGCGATGCGGCTGACAAGGTAAGCTGCCGTCCGGATTTTGCGGTGGCAGTTTATCCGGGCCATCTGCGAGCTGGTGAGGCTTACGGATTGAATGCGAACGTTCCGGTCACGCGGCAGACGCCACCAACGTTCCTGATGCAGGCGGAGGACGACAACATCGACGGGGTGAACCAATCGGTCGCTTACTACGTAGCCCTGAAGAAAGCTGGTGTTCCGGTGGAGATGCATCTGTACGCGCAAGGCGGGCATGCGTTTGGGCTGCGGCGCACGAAGTTGCCTATCACAGGATGGCCTCAGTTGGTCGAAACGTGGCTGAAGACGATTGGAATGACTTCGGAGTAGTGGAAACGAATAGTTCCCGGTGCGAACCACGGAAGACACGGAAAGCACGAAAAATGCAGGCACGAGTCCCTCCGCATGCCGTGGGACTCGTGCCGGTTGCCGAGCACTGATCTCAAATTGTCAAAGAATCCGGATTCATTCCCCTGGGGGAAAAGGAAAGGTTTCAAGGTTTCAAGGTTTCAAGATTCCAAGATTCCAAGGTTCCAAGGTTTCAAGGTTTCAAGGTTCCAAGGATTCAAGGCCGTGCCGGCATGGTTCACGACCGAATGGGATGACTTCCGGCGGAGAGCGCAAACCGGCGGCTAACGAACGGTACGCATCGATTACCGCGTGAGGCTTGGGGGGCGACGGCACGGTCGTTTCCCGTTGCAAACCGTGGTCGCCCAAAACATCCTTCTCAACCCTCTCATCCTTTGCACCGATCACAGCGTTGCCGTCCTGGCTCGCGACCGGCGAAGTGGTTTCCCGTTTCACGTTTTGCGTTTCACGTTGCACCGCGTGATCGACCAAACCATCTTTCTCAACCATCGCATCCTTTGCATCGAGGGCAATCCCTTGCGACTGCAAACTGCCGGCGGGTTGCTCGCAGTTCGCGACCCGTGACTCGCGACTCGCGACTCTCTCCGGGTCAACCGGCGTGCTATCGAGACTTGCCAGGGCCCAAATCCAGTGTCCCGTCCCGGTGGCTTTGCGGCAGAGCACCTGCAACGAGGTCTTGGCCCGCTGCAAGGTGGCCTTGGAGATGCCGGCACTGCGCGCCAACTGCTGCACCCGCTCATACTCCATGGGACCGAAAGCCAGAGCGCCGTTCAGGAACTCCGTGGCGCGCGCCAACGCCGATGGTCCAGGCGGAGGTTTGGGGGCGGCGACCAGCTCCGCCAGTCCGCCTTCCACCGGGCCCAGCCAGCGGAAGCCCTGGCTGGCCGTAATCTCGAAGCCCAACGGCGCGCCCAGCGGGCCCAATGCCGAACGCACCGGAACCATGCGGCGGAGCGTGCCCTCGGGCGCTCCCTCGATGCCGACGAGCAGTTCGCTGGCCAGGGCGCTGCTCAAATCGAAATTGCCGATGCGCCGCGCCGGCACGCGTCCGCTCCGTGCGCGGCGGATGTGGCGGACCAGCAGGAGGCAGCAATTGCATTCCGCCGCCAGGCGCCGCAACTCGTCCAGCCAAGCCTCGCGCCGCCAGAGCTGGGCAAACGTCTGGAGCGTATCCAAAATCACCAGCCGCGGGCTCAACTCCCGCACGGTGAGGGCGAAGTCGCTGAGCGGCCTATAGCCCGCGCCGACCGCCATATGATTCGAAGCTGCGCCCAAGGCCTCCATTCGCGGTCGAATCACCCTGCCGGCATAGTTCTCCAGCGAGAAATACAGCACCCGCCCCGGCGCCACCGAGGGAGTCCATGAGGACGTTGCACGGTCTTCGTTTCTCGTTTCACTTTGGGAAACTTCGTCAGACAGCGCACATCTGCCGCTCACGGTGTTTTGCCGGTCTGACGCTTCCGACGGGGAACGCTCTTTTCGCTCCATGCGGCGGGTAATCGCCGCGGCGAGAGCCAAGGCCATGAACGTAGTGCCGCTGCCGGCTTCGCCGCTCAGCAATGCCAGGGTTCCGCAGGCCAGATAAGGCTCCCAGAGCCAGTCGATGGGCTCCGGATCGATCTGCCCAAGCACGCGCAACTCGCGGCCGCAAATACCTTCCATCGAAATACCCCCCGGGGAACTGTCGTCCCCAGATACACCAAAGCATCCTGCATCGGTCCGGCGGCCGAGTCAATATTGTGGAAACAGGTTTTTTAGGGGCGGCTACTCGTACCTAGTGTTTCGGGACGGATGGGTAGAGAGCTATCTGTCCCCGATTTCCTGGTGCAGTCCACTCTGTCCCCGTTTCCCCCCGTTTTCCGTTTTCTTGGCCGGACCCCGCCCCCCATATTTTGGCTTTACCGGCGTTTCAGCGTGATGTATGCTCACCGATTGCTGGAAGCAGCAGTTGGGGTGAACACGCCGCCATCCTCGTTCAACCCCTCGGGATCGAGGCGGGTTCTCCAGTATTGGTTCCAAGTGGGCCCATTGTCTTCAGTAGGAGGCATCCATGGCTACAGCGGCCACCGCGCCAAAACTCGTTTCGGCCACAATTGTCAGTCTGAGGTCTCTTGGGATTAATGAGGCCTACATCGAGAAGTTCATCCAAGAGAATCCGAGTGCTCTCGGGCTGGGCAGCGACCTTTCCGTCATTGACAGCCAACGCCGCCAGGATAAGGGCAGACTTGATCTACTGTTGCAGGACGGCGCCGGCGAACGCCGCTTCGAGTTGGAACTGATGCTGGACAGCCTGGACGAGAGCCATCTGGTTCGCGCTATAGAGTACTGGGACGTGGAGCGTCGCACCTATCCCGGTTATGATCACTGCGCCGTGGTGGTGGCGGAAAACATCACTTCCCGCTTTCTGAACGTAATCAGTCTCTTCAGTGGATCGGTTCCGATGATCGCGCTGCAAATGAGCGCGGTCACGGTGGCGGACAAGAACGCACTGTGCTTTCTAAAGGTTCTCGACAGCCGCAAACTGCGCCGGGATGACACGAGCGGCGTAGCGGCCCAACCCTCTGACCGTGCCGAATGGCTTTCGTATGCCGGCGCCGAAATTGTCGAAATGGTCGACAAGTGTACGGCATGGATCAATGAGGTTGCCCAGGAACCCCGGGCGCTCAACTACAACAAATACTTCATTGGGTTGATGGAAAGCGGACGGGCCAACAACTTCGTGCATTTTTCTCCAAACCGAGGGTCGCTCTGGATCGTGGTCAGCCTGGACGATGCCGATTCCTGGAAAGAGAAAGTTGACAACGCTGGAATGGATTTCAGATTGAAAGACGGCGAGAACTTGCGTATTAAGGTCACCCCTAAAACCTTCGCCGAGAACGAAGCCCTGATCCGCGAGATGCTGCAGCAGGCGGTGACTGAGGACGAAAAAAGCTAATCGCGAAGACCATATAGCCGGCTCGTATTCGGATTGCTTCGGACGATTAGGCCGGGCAGCAATCAGCCGGGAGAGCGAATCGTAGTCGAACAAACACATGCGCCAAGCAGTGTACGGATTAAACGCCGCGGACGAGGACATCAGATCGCACTTGCCGCCGTACCTGGTGTTTCGAAACGGATGGGTATAGAGCTATCTGTCATCTGTCCCCGTTTGTCGGGAGTAAGATGATTTGTACTCTATTGATACGATAGGAGTTCCTTGATGCAGCGAAAGTCAAAGGGCACGCCAATGCTGTCAGCGCACTTCAGGAACCTGATTCGAGGCAGTTCCGGCCCTTTACAAACCGTGTCATCGATCCGTAGGCAGTTGCGCCCGGAGAGCTATAAATCACTGATCGATTGGCTTCCTAAGATCGCCTTCAAAGGACGGCAGGTATTTGCCTGTGCCTTTCCCGACCGAGTGGAGCAGCTCAGGAACCACGAAGCTATTCTAGATAGTGTTAGCCTCGAGAACGAGTTAATTTGGGCTGCGCAAGTCCTCCAGAAGCACGGCCCAGCTCTCAGCGACTTTGTCGCGCAAACAAGAATACTGGATCAACACGTGCTACACGGCAAGTTGGCTGAGGCGACGGACTTGATCGCGACGATCGAATCGAGAGCTGGCGTCTCATTCTGGAGCATAGAACGACATATTGCCCTGCTTCAGGCGGCCAAAGGTTTAGAAGCACAGAAGTCATATGCTACGACCGTTCGGGAGCGTCGCCCCAGTGGCGATCTTGTCGCGGCCGTCGTTTTTTACATCAGCCAGCGAAATGAACAGACGACAAATCCGTTCAGATTTATCAGGCAATTCTCGGAAAACATGGAGCAGTGGCGTCTCCCCGAGGAGCTACAAACGTACCTACTGTACCGCGTCACAGATCGAGTGCCAAACGAAGAGCCTTTAATTGCCTCTATCCTGAGATACGAATCGCCCTCTGCCTTGGTTGACTACTACGAAACTTTTCTCAGGCTTGCGATCCACACTATATCTCGTGTGCCCCGTGCCTCCGCCGAGAAGTTCTTGGAGCCTCTGAGGACACTAAGGTCGAATATTAGCGATCTACGCCTATCAAAGTTGATCTTTCTGATTACTTCAGATGAAAGTATGTTGTCTGATGCACGGCCGGAGGCCCTCGAAAGCTACGAACTGTACGCTGCCTCTCGCTTTGAGGACGCGATCCGAGCTTGCGACCAGGCACTTGCAGTTGATGCCAAACAGATGGGCCTGTGGTTCGTTCGCGCGAGGGCTGAGGCTGAATTGCGGCAGCCACCGCCGGAAGGAGATTCCCACGTTGGAAATCTTCGGCGACTCATATTCACAATGATCGATAAGACCGTGGGGGTGGAAGATGCCTTTTTCGACCTAACTCGATTCGCCTTGAATTGGCGCTTCGCGGGTTTCTCACCGGCTCTACGTGCGTTAGCATGGAGAGAAGTCTCAAACCACCCGTTGCCCGATAGCCGTTCCGGGCTGTCGACATTTATAAATAGCGATTATCTCGAGATACACGCGGCATCAAACGTCCCTGAACATTGCAGAGCGGCGTACGCGCTTGCCCTCTCTAGATTTTACGGGCCTTCCCCCATTGTTGACGTCGAATTGCGGCGAGTGTCTGCTGGCGCAACCATTGGGATGGAAGCATCAGTCGCGAAAGACATTTTGACCCAAGTCGATATAGAACACTACCTTCGGGCGGACGACTACACCGCAGCACTCCAGGCCGGAGAAGCCTTGGCGAGAAGCAGCAGTAGACTTTCGCGTCGCAGGGCAGCCCGAGTGCGTGCGCATTGCCTACTTGCACTAGGCCAAGTCGAGCAGGCGGCCAGCTTAATTGCAAACGAGTGCATCACGGACGCGGGCCTCCGACGTATGCTACCGATTGAGAGGTGCGCCGACAGGTTTGACAAACCAACACGCAAGCGACTAGCTGCACATCTGAGTGTTCCGATCATCTTGGATCTATTCTCTCGGCACATCGACGACCGCCTCGACAATGTGCGCGCCTATGCTTACGAAGATTTCTTACTGGCTTACCGCCTTGAAAAGCCATCGCAGCTTAAGCCAATTATTGACCGCTTCGATCGGAATCTGATGATCTACTATCTCCGGCATCTTTGCATTCCAGACGTGATGCAAGTGTCCTCCGCTTACGGAGGATCGCGGGACTTGGAGGACGAGAGGCTTGCTGTTTGCGCAATGTTAACGAGCCTGGATGATAAGAATGCAAAGGAGTACGAAGCTGAGATTCGCGATATAACACGACGGCAAATCATTCATCAAGGTGTACGCCAGGTCGAGAAGAGCAAGATTTACATCGATGTGGCCGCTATCAGGAGATGGGCTGAAAAAGACCTAAAAGAAGCTTTTGCCCGGTATCAGGCACTGCTTCGCGCAGGAATGGATTCGGGTGCAAGCGGATTTAACGAGGCCGTCAAGGATGTGCTTTCGGGTCGCCCCGTTTCTCAAGAGTTTCTGGAACTGCCGAAGAACGAAGCTAGCGATTTATTATTGAGCATGGCGCTCGCTTTTCATAAAGAATGCATGACAAATCCTGAGCACGGGCTCGACTGCTACTTAAGTATGCGCATTCGGCACGGTGCATTGTCTGGGCAGCTGCGCGGACCACTGGAAGAAGAGAAGGTCATTACACAACGTGCCAGTGACTCAAGCGAATATAAGTCGAACGAGCATTGGCGATCAGAGCTGTACTATCTTGACGGTCGCCAACTGTCGGCACTTGACGACCGCTTGCGATCGTTCTCCAAGGACTTTGACGGCCTCATTGAGACCTTTGTTCGTAATTACGTTCAAGTCCAGAGCCATGAAAAAAAGACCGGGCTTTTTAAGGCTCCCCTGACAGTAATCTCCTTGCGCGCTCTCGCGGTGGATATCACGCCAACCTGTACATTTGATGAGTTCCTTGACGCATGCTTTACTACGTTTTGGGAGAGTGTTGAGGCCGCCCTGAAGGGGGCCCGAAATTACATCGATAGCTCGTTCAAGCCTCAGCTCAACCAGCTGTTCTTAAATCTTGAGTCTGATGTCGAGGTACTTGCCGCCGACTTCCCCGTTCCTGAGTTGAATAGGTCTATAAGAATTGCTCAAACGGGAGCACAGCAGGCGGTTGAGCAAGTCAAGGATTGGTTTCGATTGGCGAAGCCGCTGGCAGAGCCAGGCTTTTCCTTCGAACATTTGGTTGATATAGGCTTACAATGCGTTAAGAAGATTCATCGCGATTTCGATCCTCTTATTACAGAGGACATCGGACAGATACCGCCGCTTGTTGGCCTTACCCTGTTTTCGGATATATTCTTTATCGTGTTTGACAACATCCGTCGCCACTCAGGTGTCGGATCGTCGCCGCGGGTTACCATCAGCGCTCAATCTGTCGGGGGAAATTTACACATCAACATAGCTAGTGAGGTGGCCACGGCGGCGGCCCCGGAAGCTCAGGCAAGGGTAGAACGAATCAAGCGGGCCATCGCAGCAGGTGATTATCAGTCAGCGGTTCGTTCTGAGGGCGGTACCGGCCTGATTAAACTAAGGAATATAGTGGGCCCTGACAGATCAGTGCGGAGGATGGATTTCGGTTTTCGCAATGATGGCTGGTTCTTTGTCGAATTAAATCTTGGTGTAACAACTGTATTCGAGGAGACTGTATGCGAGTCCTCATAGTCGAAGATGACGACAATAAGCGCCTGCAAGTTACACAGGCAGTGCGCCAGATTCTACCGCGAGCGGAGTTGATTCAGGAAAAATCGTTACAGAGTGGACTCCGGTCTGCGCGGCAGCAAGCCCCCACACTGGTATTGCTGGATATGACTCTTCCCAATTACGATGCGGGCCCAGATGAATCGGGCGGGCAAACGCACATCTTCGGCGGGCGTGAGTTCTTGCGACAGATGGACCGGTTCGAATTGTCAATGCCGGTAATAGTAATCACGCAATTCGAGACCTTTGGCAAGGGCGCCGATGCAATCGAACTTTCCGATTTGGATAAGCAGTTACGCGAGGAGCATTCGCAACTGTACATCGGAGCAGTTTACTATCACGCAGCAATTGCAGGATGGGAAGATGCACTAAGGGATCTCATCTTTTCCGCGTTGCCGCAAGAGGGTTCATAATGCTCAATATCTTGGTTGTTGATGACGACGCAGAGAAGATGCGGAGGGTTCTTCTGGCATTGAGGAAGTCCGGAATCGAGAGTCAATTGAGTGTCGAACACGCGCATGATGCCGTAGAGGCTAAGCGCCTTTTGAAGGAAAATAGCTACGACCTAATGATTTTGGACATCGCTCTCCCGGAGCGCCCTGATCAACTGCCTAAACGAGATGGAGGCGTTTCTCTCTTCGAAGAGATTCTGACTAGGGATATCTACAATAAGCCACAGGAGGTCGTCGGCCTGACTGCGTTTGCCGACATCCGAGATGCTGTTGCTGATCGATTTGCCCAGAATCTCTGGCTTGTTCTCCGCTACGACGCAGCTTCTGACGAGTGGGCGCATCGGCTCCAGCAAAAGCTGAAGTATATGCTCGTCGCGAAAAGGTCCGGACCCGCGCCAAAGTACGGAAGCTACCTCTGCGTAGTTACGGCACTTCAGCATCCGGAGTTGGACGCTGTGCTAGCACTTGACTGGAACTGGCAGTCAAAGTTTCTTCCAAACGACAGCACAGAGTACCATCAGGGCCAAATTAAGAAGGGTGGCGAAGCGCTAGATGTTCACGCGGCCTGTGCACCCCGGGTGGGGATGACTGCTGCGGCAATTATTGCGATGAAGATGGTGCATGCGTACAGGCCGCAATATCTGGCCATGGCAGGAATTACAGCTGGCGTCCGGGGGCGATGCGAGTTGGGTGATGTAATTGCCGTGGACCCTGGATGGGATTGGGGCAGCGGTAAACATACCCTCGAAGGCCGTAAGGCTAGCTTCCAGCCTGCCCCGCACCAAATTCAAATGGACGTGTTCGTCCGAGATAAACTCGCGACAATGTCTAAACAAGCCGGAATTCTTGATGAAATCCGGAGCAGCTGGCGAGGTACGAAACCTACAACCGCACTACAACTGCACATAGGTCCAGTCGCGTCGGGCGCTGCGGTGCTGCAGGATCCAGCTCTCACTAAGAGCATTGTGCAGCAGCACAGGAAGCTTCTAGGCATCGAGATGGAGACTTATGGCATACTTGCCGCTGCAGAAGAGTCGCCCCGACCTCAGCCTGTGGCCTTCGCCATTAAATCGGTCTGTGACTTCGCGGATTTGGAGAAGGACGACAGAATTCAATCCTACGCCGCTTACACTAGCGCTGAAGTCCTACGTCGATTTGTGGAACAGTATCTATGAAGAATTAGTGAAATCTGGGGAATCTGGCCATAGCACGAACTTCGGAATTCGGAATTCGGGGGAATTCGTACCCGTCCGGCCAAACCAGTCGAGGTAATGGCGGAGTCGCCGGACATCTCGCCGATCCTTAGGACTGGGCGGCGGAGCGGAGGGCGTGCCAGCGGTCGGGGAGCAAGTCGTCGAGTTGATT